>CENS01014696.1_pt1 | contig 14029 bp, 3 predicted proteins | sample 530201 | NCBI WGS metagenome assembly CENS01 (sample SAMEA2619747, study PRJEB7988) | marine metagenome | biome: marine biome (ENVO:00000447); feature: surface water layer (ENVO:00002042); material: "saline water (ENVO:00002010), including plankton (ENVO:xxxxxxxx)" | depth 5 m | reverse complement strand
AGAGTAATGCCAGAGACATTCAGAGTTCATCCTATCTTTAGAGATGAACATGGTGCTGACCCCAGAGTGGGGGAGGCAATCAATATGTCTCTGGAAGAAGCTAAGGTAATTCTACCGAAGCAGTACTTCCATGAAACTTAAAAACTATATTAAGACTGATAATGATAGTGAATACGAATGGATCGCAATGCTTAACAAAGACAACTCATATGAGATCGTTGGCAGTGTTAAGGGATCTAGAGTATTACTATATCGTGGCGAAGGTAAACAAACTAGCTTGAGTTACTTCAAGCATCTGGCGCACAAGCACGGAGCTATTTCCGCAACGATACCTTTCAGCAGTTTAGCGATAGCTTAATCTTGATCGTGTCTGTAGAATCGGGGTAAATTTTTGAAGTAAGCACTTAGCAGTCGCTCTCTTCTTAGGAAGGTTGCGTCTCCTGTCAGCTTGTACTTATCCCTCAGTTTCTTTTTCAATCCTTTGTGGGTTTCTCTTGGTGTCTCCGTTACGCCTTTTAACAAAAACCCATATCTTCGTTTACCGAACTGAGAACCAAACACGATCTTCCTAACTTCCTCATCTGATAGACCACCAAGAGAAGCTAGATTTTTTAGCGTGTGTGCTACTTCTTTATCTAGCCTTAGTCTATGATCTATTTCATCTAGCACTAATCCTTTGATTTCATTATCTGTTAGTGGGTTATCACTAAGAACTATATTCTTTCTAAGAGAAATATTCTGCGTCTCCCTTCTTACATCAAACAAGTATCTTCTCATGTTGTTTGAGATATCTATTGTGTAAGGTTTAGCAGGATAAAACTCTTTACCTATACGCTCAAAGATATCCTCGACAGGGCTAGTACCAATCATCTTCTTTACCTCACGACCTGCTTTAATCGTTCTCGGTTCTAGTGCTTCTTTTAGTAGAAACCCTGCCCCCTTTATGAATACATCTTCAGCCGTATCTCTTTCTTCCCATATCTTTTTATTTGTTTGAGGATCTCTGTTTGATTTAAGTGCCATAAAAGCACCTGCAAAAATTTGATCATCTAAGTATTCATTCAAGATCAATCCTTCTATAAAGCTCATGCCCATAGCAGCAGGGCTTTCCCCTCTGAATCCTTTTTCAACTGAACGTAGAACAGGGTCTGCTAATAATGCATATGGGTTTAGATAAGTGAAGTCTAAAGTTTTCAAATCGTTACCCTCTCTGTAGATGAAAAAGGTGTGCCCTCTTAGATATTCTACAAGCGTTCTTCTGAGTGCTGCATCTTCTTCATCATCAACATCATTTAGTGAACGCATTGCCAATGGAGCTGCTGCTGATAAGCCGACTGTTGTACCAAGGAATCCTGTTAGTCTTCTTAATCCTCGAAGTCTTATAACAGTACTCGGATCTTTTATTTCTTGGACAGCTAGTCGTATTGTATTTACAGATATCCTAACGATCTCTCCTTTGAATCGAATGAATGGTGCAAACATAACTCCGACAGAGGAGTTCGTCCATCCCCTTACTAATGGAGAAGCTCTACTATAAGATTGAGCTGTACTTAAAACTTTATCTGCGGCTTCTCTTTTGATTTCATAATCTGTCATGTTAGCGTATTTGCCCTGCCCCTTCTTTTTAGCTTTCTGCAATACTGCTAACTCATGTTCGTAGTAAGAGATCTTATAGAAAGTATCTACTACAGCAGATAGATCTTTAAGTTTACTATATAGTTTGTTTATGGGAGTACCTAATTTCTTTAGGTCACTTTCTTTAGTACTATCATCAGTTAATCCATCTAGCTGTTTAGTTGTAGCATAGACTTCATTCATCAAATCATTTGGAGTTGTCTCTCCCTTAAAGATTTCATCAAGCATCTTAGGTCTAATCTCATCCCCGATAATATCGAGCGCATCTAGTTCAGAGTAATACTCATCTAGTTTAATCTGACTAAAGCGGTCTCCTGTATATAGATTACGATGACGCACTAATTCTTTAAGACCATTTTTTGTATACCTTATGGGAGCAATCATCCCTTGAGATAAACCGAAGTATACTACGTTACCTATTATGTTTCTAAAATAGAATCCAATAGATCCTAATGTTTTAGATGCCATAGATAATCCTGTTAGATTATGTGCCATCCTATTTAATTCAGTGGCTACAACTTCTGATTCATTTAAGGATTGTGTAGACATATCTCCTAATGACTTCAAAGCTACTTTCATATCAGTGGGGACATAATATTTTTTACCTTGGGATACATTGACCCAAGGATCATAACGATAATCCCCATCTCCTACTACTCTTTCCCAATTCTTTTGGTCATCACCTAGAGCTCTCCATTCAGTTTCTTCAATGATCCACCCGTTCTTTTCTTTCATACCGAAGTCCAAAACATTTTTTAAGTATGCTTGGTGTGAAGCCATAATACCTACGTGCATATATGTACGCATGACCGCATCATAACCAGTAGCGTCTCCTTCTTCTCCCATTAAAGCCCTCAACTGAGCTGGAACATCTTTCCTTTCTTTTAGTCTTTCTTTAAGTATGTGTGTGAAGCCCATACGTTTAGCAGCATCGTCTCCTTCCACTAGCTTTACACCTGTATCAGATGTAAATAGATTATCTTTATTTGAAAAAGAATTTAAGAAAGAAACCATCATATTATGTATGAGTGGTGGTTGATCAGAAGGGGACTTAGTTGGGTCTGCCCTTAGTTCTTTGTCAGCTATTTCTTTAGCGTGTTCTAAGTTTGTAATTACATTGCCCGATGAGTCTTTTTCTTTTTTAAGTATTATCTCTAAACCCCTATAGTTTCTGTATTCTTCAGAGAAGAAATCCGCAGCTTCTGAACGAACAAGATCATACTTTGAATCATACATTACCGAATCCGTAAAACCTGCTTCTGAAAATAATTTATATTGTCTTGTGAGGTATACTTCTAGATTAGCATCAATCGTAGAGTTTAATGTTTTCTTAATATCTGGATCATTAGGAAATAGTTCACCAATCTTTTTAGAGAACTCATCTGTCTTTCCTCTAAGTGCTAACAAGTGCCTTACTATTTCTGATTTAGGATCTCCGTTATCATCATAACCACCTAACTGTTCTATGGCATATTCTCTCTGTTGTTCAAGTACAGCTCTTCTATTTTGATAAGCCCTCTCATAGACTAATGTTTTTTCATCATCTACTGATTTAAGTTCTGAGGTTACCTGTTTAATATTAATCTGTACCTCTTTATTATTAGGTTCATTTTCTAATTGTTCATTCAAATCAGCTAATGCTTGAGTCAGCCTTTTTAATTTTGCATCAAAAGTCTTACGAATAAGTTCAGTAGTAGCCTCGTCTACTTTTAAAACTTCAGCGTCACCTGTTATGCTACGGAACAAATCCACAGGTGCACCCTCTGGAAACTCTTTTGCTACTAGTACATCTAGCCTATCCTTATATCTTTGTATCTCATTGAATACAGCATTACGTAAAGCAGTACCTTGTTGATGTAATCTTTGTAGTCGGGGGTCAGCCTTACCTACTAGCTTATTCATCCAACTCATTAGCCCTTTATACTCACCACGATATTTACCTGTCTTCATCAAAGGAAGAGTTAGCATACCTGTTAGGTTTCCGTATTTAAATACTTCGTTCTTTGTAGTCTCTGTTGTGGTATTACCATCCACTTGAGATTGGGTCATCTCAATAATAGAACCTGTTTCTGGTAGGATACCCGTATCCTCTTCCGAAGTTTCTGTCTGTATTTTTAAAGCACTAACTACTTTCAAAGGATTATCAGGATCAAAGGAAGGGGCTTGTCCTATCTGATACCCAGCCTTCATGTCATTGTATGCTTGAACAACTCTGTTAACAGACATAGACATATAAGGATTACTTGAATCGCTTTTTAAAGCGGTAGTTATTCTATTAATAAAACCTTTTAAGTATCTCAACAACGCAGCAATTATATTTGGGTTGCCCATATAGAATGCTTTGTCCTCCTCTGTAGTGAATCCTTTCACTGCCCTTTGTACGTGCATACGCAAAGCTTCTTTAGCTAATGTCCGTTGTTCTTTTAAAGATACTTCCGAATCTTCGTTATAGAGTCTAGCTCTAGCTGCTTGCCTGTCCTCTTCTGTCTGGTAATAAGTATCTATTGTTTTATTAATTTCAGATGTGGGTAACTGATTATAGAAATCCGAAATTTCTTCTGAGGTAAGATCAGCGAAAGTAGCTGCGTGAATTATTTCCTCTGTAACTATAGATGATGTTAATGCTTTAGCATTTATATCAGATAGTCCTTTTACTAAACCTACTAACCCATTAGGTTCAATTTGAATATATGTTTCACCATCGTCTGTTACAACATAACTAAAAGGTTTAATAGGTTTCCCTGCATCTTCGGCTGCTTGTCTTTGTTCTTCAGGAACTACCTTAACTTGAACCCCAAACATTTGGGAGAGTAAAGTCAAGTCAGCCATAAGACCTTGTACCTTCAGTAAGTGATCTTGTTGATTTCCTTCAAGTGAATCAAATTCATCTTGCGGTGAAAGGTTTCTAATCTGTGATTCAGTAGTCTCGTTATTGACGTTGTTAAGTTTTTCTTCTAGATCGAATTTATTTTTAGCTGCACTGACAGCACGTATCTGTTCTCTTAAAGCATCACGTACTCCCTCACTGTCTGGTAAATCTAATTTTGTAACGAACTCAACTTTGTCATCAAGCTCTTGAAGTAAATTATTAATGTCGTTGTACTTAACTGTTTTTGTTATAGGTATTCCATTTGACCAATTAGGTGTAAAACTATATTTAACTTCCGTGTCTTTCTCTTTACTTCCTTCAGGAATCCACTCGCCTGTACCCTTTACCCTACTGTAACCATTGTTATTTAAATATATGGCAAGTGGGATTTCACCTGTACTAAGATAGTTCTTCCTACCTTTTTGTTTTGTTTCTGATAATCCGTCACCTCTTAAATGCTCATTAGTATCCATTACAATGGTAGCACCTTTTTCCATTGCTTTATCAATGAGCTTATATTCTCCTAACAGCTCACCATCTTTGATAGGTAGTATAGAATTTTTTCGTTTACCATTAGAGGCTACAAAAATAACATCCGAAGACTTATAATTTCCTGTATTTGCTCTACCCCTTTTATTATATAAATCATAGTACCTATCTGTTGAAGAGCCTTTTGCACCTTGACCAATAAACTGCGTAGCTTTTCTTGTCTTGACTTGTTCTTTCCCTAAGTAACCTGCTTTTTTAGCCCCATCACTTATAACGGTTTCTATCTCTTTTGTTGTAGCCCGTTGCAGTATTTTGTTTTCGTATATTTCTACTATAGGTCTTAGTGCATCGCTTTCTTTTATATAAAGATTAAGTACTGCTTCTTCAGAACCCGTATAATTTGGGATGGGTATACCAAGCTCATTAAGAAGAGTAGTATTACCCTGTTCTTCTAAAAATAATATCTCTGCATCTAATTGTAAAAGACGAGCTTTAGCTTCAGACAGTTTAATCTTTTTAGTAGTCTTCCTACCTGTGTCAAGTGGGTTAGGTAGAACGTCTATAGAATCATACGAGTAACTTATTTCTTGATCTATCTCTGGGGTATATAAAGCTCGATCATTCTCGTTGGTAACTTCAGCTAATACTTTTCTTAAAGCTTCAATATGTTCTTGAGCATTTGCTAAAGTAAATTCAGATATTAATATATCAGACCCCTTTTCAGAACCTGACTCAAAAGCTTCAGTATCTCCTCTAAGTTTTTCTTCAAGCTCTTTCAGTTTTTTAGGAGCTTCATTTAACTTAACATTTTCAAACACTGGCTCTGTTTTAAATATCCTCTCCCTATCTACCTCCTCGGAAACATATAGGTTACCTAATTCGTCCTCCTCAATGATACGCCCACTGTCCATTACACGCCTACTGTACCTTAGATTAACATTTAAAGGTTTGGTAGGTGCTGCGGTTTCCTGCTCTAAAGAAAATGACCTTTGTTTAATAACAAAGTCTTTAAGAATTGTGGCATGATTATCTGTACCTCCTTTAAAATATAAAAGATTTTGCCCATCTAATTTACCCTCATTGATTTGTTTGAGTACCCAATTCCTACGTTTTTGTTTTACATTTTTAAAATCTTTTCCTTCAAGCCATGCTTCATAATTGTCTAAAGTCTCTTGTAAGTTACTAGTTTTAATTGTGTCCCTTGAATTAGAAACATTGCTGAATGGATTACCAAAATGATTTTCTCCTTCTTCCCTAAGTGTATTAATTCCCTTTCCGCTTTTAGCTGCTGCTTGAAGAACTTTCCATGTTGGACGAGTATCCCCTTCCTCCTTTTTAATGACAACAACAGTTGGTTCCTTAGTTGTTTGTGGAGTAAAAACAGCTACGTACTGTAGGGTGGATGGGTCACGTAGTTCTTTAGCTACTAAGATCTCATGTATAGCTCTTGCTTGTGACGTAACCCTAATTCCAAATTTATTTTTAGGTGTTGGGTTTGCTGCATACTGGTCTGTAAGTATTTTACCAGAACTAGCTTTACCAATTTCTTCTAACTGCGTTGGGTTATTCTCGAAGTATATTTCCCATAGCCCTTTATATACCCTATAAGATGGGAAATTAGTGCTGGTTGGTGGCAGTCCTTTCCCTGTTCCTTTAGCAGCTTGGTAAAGCTCTTCTATAGATACCTCACCATTATCGTCTGGTTTAATATTTTTGAACTTTGTTTCAACGGGTATTACACTAGACTTTAAAAATTCATTAGCCTCACTCCATTTTATTTTTGCATTAAGTGGAGAGAACTTTTTACCTACAGTATTACCTGCTGTAGATACCTCAAAAGATTCTACCCCCTTCTCAACGGATTTAGCATACCCTTCTTGTTTTCTTTTTTCTTTAGGTTTAAGAAAAGCATTATCTAAATAGCCATCTAAACTAGACCGTATTGATGCGATCTGATTTTTCAAGTCATCTACAGTGTCATCCCTTTCAATGGATTTGAAATTCTTTATGTCTTCTTCTAATTCTTTTATTCGGGTATCTGCTTGGTCTAACCTAACAGTACGAGAAACTGAAGAACCATTACTATCTAAATAGCTGTAATTTAAAAATACTATATCTGCTGGTATGCTTGGTTTAGACTCACTCTCTCTTGCTTTGTCTATTGCCCATGCTTGTTCAAAATCTGCAAATTTTTGTCTTAATCTAGCATTATACCCAAGCCCATTATTTTCTCTTTGTTGTCTTATTTCGTTATGAGCTTCTAGAACAGCCTTGTGTATTACAGATCTAGCAGCGTTTTGAGGAACATCTTCAATATTTTTGACGAACTCATCATACATTAATGATAATTCCTCATCCGTAAGATCCATAGCCCTTTGGTTCTCAACGAGTACACCCTCTATAAAATCATTAAACTCTTGTATCTTAACCCACTCATCTGCTGTTATATTACTACCTTTGAGATATTCATTGTCTAGCTCCTCTCCAATCGTCAAGATTCCATCTTGATTTATCTGATTCTCAATAATGGATCTCGAAATTTCATCGTCTTGACGATCAGGTGTTCTCCAGTCTAAGCTTTCCTCGTTAGTTTCTGGTAAACCTTTTTCAATTTTTTCTACCGCAGAAGCTATGCCCTTCCTTTTCTCCTCAGAAGGAGACTCAAGATCTAGCGGAGGTATCCCCATATGATACTCGATTGTGTCTCTCAATTCTGCTTCTTCGATAGGCATAAGCCTATTAAGCTCGCCTCTTATATCCCCTATAGAATCATTAAGTTCTTCTACTGCTTCCCTTAAAGAAGGGCTATTCTGATAATTATTCACATCCTCAAAAGAAACTCCTTTGTAAAACCATCCTTTAGTTTTGCCTATACCAAAAATAGGATACCAAGAACCAAATTTCTTTTGACCTCCACTGCCTGACCTCCCTGATGAGAGATAAAAAGTAACTACGACCCCATTTACTTTTTTGAAAACTATAGCTCGACCAGAATGTTTAAACAATGCTGACTGGTTACTATTTGCCCACCTAAACATAAACGGCACTGCTTCATCTAAACCGTAGTTTTCGATGGAAAGATCATACCCCTCTTCATTTCTAACCTCTGCGAGTACTGCCTCGAACTCTTCTGATCCTATATTCTCCTCTTCTGATAGTATAGGGTTTCCGTCAACATCAAATTTCTGGTTTACAGGTGTTAAGTCTAAAGGATCATCATCTGCTTTTTGTTGTTTTTCGTCTTCAATAATTACTTTGAAATTAGCCTCAATATCTTCTTTAGATAAGTTATCTATACCTTCAAATAGTTTTTCATTTTCTTCTTCTACCTCAGCTTTAGATTTTTCAGGGGCTGTGTCTACAGTACCTTCACGTTTTTTAAGTGAGTTCCAGTCTATCCCTAAAACTCTAGCAGCAGCTTCGTTAGCTTCCCTTTCATACTTAATAGCTTCGGGGTCTAATAAGTCTTTTGGGTAAACTTTAGCATGACCTAATCTGATGTGGGCTTTCTCATGCTCTTCAATAAAACGTGCGTACCCCTCAACATCTTTAAAAGCGGCTTTAAGCTTAACTAAATCGATGTCTTTAAATACTTCTTTCTTTTGTTCTGAGGTTGGACTATCTACCTGCCCAGATAAATAGGGTAATGTTTCTTCTGCATTAAAGTCATTCGCTATATTTTTAATATATAAAGTAATCTCTGCTGAAGCCTCTTCTGTTTCTTCCCCATCAATAGGTTGGGTGACTTTAGTTTCTACTCTTGGCGTACTACCTAATTTGCCTGATGTATCTGTTGTATCTCTAGTTACATTTATATTAGCATTCTCTGCTGCCTGACGCTCCTTCTCTAATTGTTCGGTTATTCTTATAGCCGATCCAATTGCACTTTCGTAGTCTTCGTCAGTTGCTTGAGAAGCTGGGGTACGTAACTGCTGTTGTGTAATTCTCCGCATTTGCCCAGCCGTTAGTGGGGAGTTATTATCTTCTAAAAAAGAAATAAGTTTTTCCTCTTCAGAAAGTCTTAGGTTTTCAATCTCTCCCCTAGCGAAAGCACCGTGTTTATCTGCAATAGACCTAACTCCAGCAGCACCCTGTCCAATAATACCTCCAACCAGTCCTGCGTACATAGCACCAGTTACTCTGTCTATCATAGGGGTGTCCTCATTTAAAGCAGCGTCTACAATAAATGAATTAACAAACTCATCTATACCTTCCTCAAAAAATTCTTCAGTACCGCTTTTAAGATAACTTCTATATAAACCTCCAAAAACTTGTGGTGTAACGTCTTTGATTCGCTTTCTTAAATACTTTGTCATTAGCTCCCCATACTTAGACTTAGCAATTTTAGTTCTAAGCATTCTCTCTAAAAGAGATCTATGTTGTTTAGCTGTTATGCCTTTCAGGAAAGCATCTTCAAAACCACCAGCACCCACGCTACTAAACCCTGCTGTTATAAGACCTGTAGCCATACCTGCTGTAAGAGCAGCTCCTAAAGCAGCGTCATGTTTTTCTGCGTGTGTGCCTTCTAAGTTGCTATACACAGTTGCATAGGTAGCTCCCGAAGATCTATTAGCTGCTGTTAAAAATAATGCAGACGTTTGTACGCCACTAACTAATCTAGACCTCACTTGTTTTTCTACAGCATCACTGCCTTTCCCCTTAGATACACTTCTAGTTAGTAAGCTGTTAAACGAGTTAATAGTTTCCCCTACTTTTTCTTGCGCCCCCTCTTTAAAAGAAATAAGCCTCTTTGTTTTAAGGCGCAATGCTGCCTCTGCTCCCGTCTCACCAAACTCTTTTTTAAGTACACTGCCCGTTAAACTTTTAATAGCTCCTTTTGCAGTTAACCTAGCTCCTTGTTTTGCTGTTAGGTACGTAGCTCCCCCAAGTCCAAAAGTACCTGAACTTAATAAAGCAGTAGCCGTAACATCCACAACCATAGGTGCAATCGCTGTTGATACATCTACACCTAAACCGAACTTGTCCCCGAAGACTTGAGCTATTGCACGTCTGTTTTGTCTGTCCTCCTCTTGCTCAACTAAAAAATCAATAGCTCCTTCGTTTTCAAATAAAGCAGGAATTACAACAGCTAAACCAGTAAATGAATCTACGATGGAATCACCTAACGCACCCATCCTGTTTTTAACACCACTGTAGTTCTTAGGGTCGGCTATAAACTTTTCTAAAATATCTCCGTTAGATAAACCTTTTTGTTTACCTTCTATCTTAGCTTCCCCCCATTTAGTCTCTACTGTAGAGTCTTTAAATATTTCATCATACTGAGGAAATTGACGTGTGAAGAAATCTTTCCTGTAGTTCCTCAATGAAGTTTTTTGAGTAGCACTTAAATCGTTACGTAACTCTATTGCAGAATCAAACTTACCCCTATCTAAAAGTAAATCTATGTGTGGTATAACAGCACCATTCTTCGTTGTTTTTATGTTATCACCTAACTTATTAGGGTCACTTACAAAATCAACTTCACCACCTTGATAAGCTTGAAAAGCAGATACCTGCTCCAAAGCATCCATGATATCTGAATCCTGAAACCTGTCCCTTGAAACATTTTCTGGGATATCTTTATTACTAGAGTATCCTCTAGCTAACAGGGTTCGTGCTTTAGTAATCAGGGTAGAGGGATCACTCTCTTCATCGTTTGTAACGAAATGGTTTTTAGCATCCTGTAAAATTTCATTATAAAGTTCTTTATCGTCAGCTTGAGAAGCAGCAGATAATTCTGCCCTGACTTGATTATCTCTTATGGCTTTGAAAGCATTGACTCCTGTGCCAACATCTTTCATCCCTTTAGCTACTTGCCACAGATCGTTATGCCTTATAGCTCCTCTAGTTAAGGATTCAGCTACTGCTTTATTCTTATCTAAAATATTAGAGTCCCCTATTAACTCATAACTAATTGCACCTTCGCTATCTTGTGTCCTCAATGAAGCAAGACTTAACTTACCATGTTCAACTAAATGTTGTTTTGCTTCGTTAACTTCTGCTGAGAAGTCATCTCTAAAACCCCCATTATTTAAAGAATCAAGATAGTTCTCTTTTGCTTGTTGTCCAAAAGCTTCACCTATTAGGTTAGCATCTGTATCTATAGATCCTGCATCTAATGGAAATTTATACTCTGGATCTAGTTGAGCTATTTTTGAACTAATAACATTACCAATACCTATTTCAGTTTCCCTAGTTAAAGAACCTTTTTCAAAATTAAACTCTCTAAGATAATTACCATACCCAATAAGTTTATCTTTATCATCGGTTATAGCAGATCCTATTGAACCTCCCCATTGAGAGAATCCTAAAGGATTAGTATATGCGTTATCTTCTGACGAATCAGTTATTAGTTCTCCTGTCACAGCAGTTCGGGTTATGTATTATTATTATTATTATTGTCTATTGAAATCAGCTTCTGCATCGGCTTCTGCTTGCATCACTGCATTAGGAGCGTCTTTTTTCATAGCTAGTATGTTTGAAGCAGACTCTAGCAATACTATTAAATCTGTATAATTAGATACATCTTTTAGTTTCTTAGCATCCTCACCTAAAAGACGAGTTAGATTTTCATCATTAATACCAGCTCTCACTATTAACTTAATCAAATCACGAACCCCATCGGTATCTGCTTCAAAATCATCTTCAGCGGAAAGAAGAAACTTTGCTGTTTTGACGAAATTAGCTAATGCTTCTGTTTCATTATCTATAGCTATACCCTGTTGTTTTTTAAGTAGGATGTTTTTATATGCATTAAACTCTAGTCCTTGCAGCTTAGTAGGGGGAGCCATTTCACCTAGTGCTGTAAGGCTATTCAGATCTTCCTTTGCAGCGGTTAATGCGCTATCATATTGTTTAACATAAGCCGTCTTTTCCTTAGCCTGTTTATTAGCTTCAGCTAATGTAATTGCTGTATTAAATTTCTTTGAAGACCCCTTACCTTTATTTGATTTCAGATAATTAATAAATTCTGTATTCCCAGAAGCAGCCGCTTGCGACATCATATTATATTCTTGTGCATCACGTACATTTTTCTTCTTAGTCTTTGCATCAATCTTCTCCCCAACATTTTTAAATGCTGTTTGATATAAAGTAGCAACTAAAGGATTACCAAGAGCTTCTGGATTTTCAAAAAGAGTTTGTTGTAAACTTTCAAATTTGTTTTTATCTTTTACACCAGAAGACATTATCTCCTCTATTCTTCTAGACACTGGAATTTGCAGGGCATCAGCAGCTTGTGTGAATCTAGCTTTACGTTGAGCTTCTCTTAATTCAAGATAACTTTTTTGTTCTGCTTGGTTCAACATCCGCTGTTGCCTCATATTATCTGAGTACTTATCAAGAATGGCTTCTTGTTGGAACTGAGGCATACCGCCCATACTATTGAAAAACTCTTGCCTTAATGGGGATACAATATCATTAGGATTAAAATCTCCTTGGATAGACATCTTCTGCCCTGCCATTATAGCACGTTTAGCAGCCGATTCGGATTCTCTTGTAAGATTATTAGGAGTCCCTCTTTTTACTTCAAACAACCCTTCTTCGGCAGCTTTTAACTGTAAAGCTTCCTTTGCTTTCCCGTCATAGTTTTCAGACTCTCGAAGTATTCTACTGGATAAAGGAGTAATCTGACGTACCCCTTGCATTGATCGTGTAACGTATGCCATACTACTGGTTAGCTTTTAATTTTTTTAGTTTCTTTTTAAGCTCTTGTGCTGTCGGGTTTGTAGCTTTGTCAAAAGCTTCTACACGGTTTTTATCTGATGGGGCTGGTTCTACGCCTGTGGTAACATTACTACCTGAATAATTAACACCACCAGTTGCCGTATCCCTGAGTCTAGCTGTATCAACAGCTTGTTGTTTTGCGTCTCCTCTTGCATTCAAGAACTTCTCAGCTTGAATCCGTCTGTCTCTTTGATACCTGTCCGTATCTCCCTGCATTAACCTATCTGTAGTAGGTGGTTCTTCTTTTTGCGTTAGACCAAGCTGTATTGCAGTTGGTGTTATAGGGGGTGGTTTCATACTAAATTGTTCAGGAGACTTATTAGTAGGTATTGGATTTAATGGACTAGTCTCTGATGGTGTTGGGGCTCCTATCTTATCAGGATTTACACCTAACCCTTTACCAAAAGGTTGTACCTGTTTTTCTTGAGCTTCAGTTGGACCTGTACTCATCAAGTCCATAACTTGTTGTTGCCTACTTGCCATACGTCCTTTTACAGCATCTCTCGCATCTAACTCAGCAAAGGAATCTGCTGGTTTACTAAAATCAAAAGTACCTGTAGCTCCTTTATAACCACTACCTAACGCTCTCCTACCTGCTTTAGTTGTTGATGTGCCAACTACCTTACCTGATTTATCCCTTATAACCCTACCTAAAAGATCTCCTGAATCTGTTTTGATTTCATTCGCTTGTCTTTTTTCTTCAGCTATCCTAGCTCTTTCAGCTTGTTGAGCTAGTATTTCAGGTTTACGCATAGCAAACCTTTGCTCTCCTGTTTGCCTACGTTCTAAAGCTTCCTTACCCATAGCTGCTTTAGTTGAAGTGTCTCTTGCCACCATATCCTCTCTTGAACGTAGATAGCCTAAACCTGCTTTATCAGAACCTGAACCACCAGAAGATCCAGAAGATCCAGAAGATCCAGAAGATTCTCTATTCTTTTTGGTTCTATTAGTAGGGAGTTTTAATTGAGATCTTACCATGTTGGGAATAGCTGATGACATTTCAGCAGCTTTTTTATCATCTTTTGCAATTACTGCTCGCCTCTGTTCTGGAGTCATCTTTCTAAATTCTTTCTTACCATAACCTCTTACACCACTTTGAGGTGCTTTACCTTCCATTGTTTCCAAAGGAACTTCAATTGGACCTGACGTTTTCCCATCTGGTCCTACCGCTCCTTGTGAGGCAGGTACTATAGGATCTCCTTGTGCATCTACCCCCATTGGAGCCTCTCTCGGATCAACGTCCATAAAACCTTTAGGAGCTGATGCGCTTTCAGGAGCTGGTGTGCTTTCAGGAGCTGGTGTGCTTTCAGG
>CENS01055497.1_pt1 | contig 14037 bp, 10 predicted proteins | sample 530201 | NCBI WGS metagenome assembly CENS01 (sample SAMEA2619747, study PRJEB7988) | marine metagenome | biome: marine biome (ENVO:00000447); feature: surface water layer (ENVO:00002042); material: "saline water (ENVO:00002010), including plankton (ENVO:xxxxxxxx)" | depth 5 m | reverse complement strand
ATTGATAAAGGTAATTATATAAAGAAATATATTGATCCTACCGATGATTATGGAGGACTGTTATGAGCTCTGAAGATGTAGTATTAAATGCAATTAATAATTATAATGTAGAAATAGCTCGATCACGTTTAAGAGATCCTAACAATAGACAAAATTCAGGATATGTTGGAAAACTTCTTGCACAAAATATCATAGATGATTCTTTTAACAATCCTATTCCTAAAAAGTATTCTGGTCGAGTATTTAAGGAGACTGCTACTCCTAGTGTAAGTAGAAAAAAGCTTACTGCAGAGGATAAATCTCAATACGCTATAGTAGTTGATAAGCTAAGAAACGCAACAATCTTACCTGATTTTCGATATAACCCTGATGCAGCAACTGAAATAAATGAAAAGTTTAAATTTAATCAAACAGTATCTTTTTCTAATTTTTTAAATACTAGTCCTGTAGCTACTTTAGGTCCAAGAAGACTCAATACAAATCCTACTCCTGTTTTACAATTAGCACGTCGTTATTATTTACATGCAATGTTTATCAATATGGTAAATAAAACATATGATGCGAAAATTGTACCTACAGAAGGACTTTATATTCCTGGTCCTAAGGAAATTCAATTTACAGATGGTGAAAATCATAATATAGATAAAGTAACTGGACATACAGTTATCTATAAAGTACTAGATTCTCAAGGAAGAGAAAATAATAGACTTACATATGATATAGCTGCATATTTTAAAGATATAGCATTTTTTGATACAATGACGCTTTCATATGATACATTAGAAGGTGAGTTAAAATTAAGAATTATTTTAAGATTACCCAATACATTTGGATATGATGATTCATACGCAGATTCATTTTTTCGATCAATAAACACAGAGTATAATAATACACTACACGCTACTAATGAATTTGTAGAGATAACCTTATAAATACAACTAAAAAAGAGTCCAATGGCAACGCGTAGAATTCTATCAAGAGAAGATAATAGCTTAACTTCTAGCATTATCACTACCAGAAAGCAACAGTTTAAAGATATTGATTTATCTTTTACTGCAAAGCCTAATGGTGAAATCTTTGTGAAAAAAGATGCAGCTGCAGTAAAGCAAGCGGTAAAAAATTTAATACAAACTAATCATTTTGAAAAACCTTTCTTGCCTTTCTTTGGTGGTAATATTAGAGAGATGTTATTTGACTTAGCTGATGATGATATTGAAGAAGATGCAGAAGAAAGAATTATAGAAGCAATTAACATTTATGAGCCAAGAGCTCTCGTACAAACCGTAAATGTAGAATCTGATCCTGATAGAAATAGCTTAGATGTTTATATCGAATTTCAGGTAATAAATACTACCGAAGTTATTACATTTACAACTACCCTATCAAGGTTAAGATAACATGGCAACTACAATTAGATCTACAGCACTTGATTTTAATAACATAAAAAGCAATTTAAAAACTTATCTTGCTAACTCTAATGAGTTTAAAGATTATAATTTTGAAGCATCTGGTCTTTCAAATATTTTAGATGTGCTGGCTTACAACACGCATATTAATGGGTTAATCGCTAACTTTGCGTTAAATGAATCTTATCTACCTACTGCTCAACTTCGAAGTTCTATGGTATCTTTAGCAGAAGGTGTAGGTTATGTACCTGATACTAACACAGCATCTCAAGCTAAGGTACGTATTACTTTTAATAATTCAAATATGTCAAACACTGTTATACTTCCTGCTTATACAAAGTTTGATACTACAGTGGATGATGTATCTTATACTTTCCAAACTATCGAAGCACATACTGCTGTTAATAATGGTTCAGGTTTTTATGAGTTTAAAACAGCAGCAGGATCAAATCAGATTCCAATCTTTGAAGGAACGCTAAGATCAAAAACTTTTTTAGTTGGAGAATATGAAGACAATCCTGTATATGTTATTCCTGATAGAACCATTGATGCTGATACAGTTACTGTTAACATTTTTGAAAGTGCTACTTCTACTACAGCTACTCCTTATCAAAATATTTTAAATGCTACTTCTATTAGCGCTAATTCAACAGTATACATTTTAAAAGAATCTCCTAATGAGTATTATGACTTGTCTTTTGGAGATGGTACTACTTTTGGTATCGCTCCTGCTGCAGGTAATAGAATTGAGATTCAATACTTATCTACTAACGGAGCGGCTGCTAATGGAGCTAGTGTCTTTACTGCATCTTCTGCATTCTCTGAAAGCGGTCAATCAGCAACTTTAAGTGTTACTAAATGGACTAACTCTATTGGTGGAGATACGAAAGAAACTATCGAGTCTATTCGTAAAAACGCTCCATTTCAATATGCTACTCAAAACCGTATGGTTACAGCTGAAGATTATGCTTCTTTAATTTTGCGTAATTATTCTACTCTTATAAACGATATTGTTTCTTGGGGAGGGGAAGACGCTTTAAACCCGGAATTTGGAGCAGTTTATGTTTCAATTGATTTTGAAGATGATGTAACTTCTGATACAATCGCTTCTACAAAGCTTGCTATTCAAGATTTATCCGAACAGTTATCAATTGCTTCTTTTAATTTAAGATTTGTAGATCCAGTTCAAACCTTTGTAGAAACAGATACATTCTTTCAGTTTAATCCAAAGTTAACTGACTTAACTTTATCAAGTTCTAAGAATAATGTTTCTACAACTATAGAAAATTACTTTACAGATAATACTGGTAAGTTTAAACAATCCTTTAGAAGATCAAATTTGCTTTCTTTAATAGATGATGTAAGTGGAGCTGTTCTATCTTCTAGAGCTAATGTGAGAATGCAACAAAGATTTATTCCTTCTTCTCCTTCTTTAATCTCTGTTATTAAATCTTTATTAGATGATCCTGTTAATGTATCAGATACAGTTCTTAATCATACAGTAAATTTAGTAACTCAAAATAGATTTGAAGACGCAGCAAACTATTTAGATTCTCTTGTGTCTTCTTATAGTTATACCTTTATTGTAAATACTCTATCAAAAGTAAAAAATAATACAAGTCAACAAATGTTATTTCCTGTTGCTATAGCTGTACCAGATGACGACACTTTTACTATTACAAGTTCTACATTTGTTTATGAAGGTAATAATGCGATTATAAAAAATAAACTTTCATCTAGTGACTTACAGATTGTAGCAGCTGCAGGTGGTACTGTTTTATTAGATAATATAGGAAATTATAATGCAGCTAGCGGTACAGTTACAGTAAATTACTTTAATCCTACTAGCATCACCGGAGGTGTAGCTTTTATTAAATTAGCCGCTATTCCAGCTAATCAAAGCGTAATTACATCTACAAGAAACGATGTTATTCTCCACGATCCTGATAGGTCATCTGTTAATGCAGTTATTACAGAAGCTACAAACTAATGTCAATATTAAGAGATAAAACTTATTCAGATAATAAAAGAACTCTACTTAATTTTCACCGAGCAGAGATTGATAAAGTTTTACCTGAGTATGTTATTGAAGAGTATCCTAATCTTAAAACTCTGTTTTCAAAATACTATGAATGGTTAGACTCAGCAGATAATTTTGGAGGACAGATACAACAGCTGTATAGTAGTAGAGATGCTACTCAAGTATCATCTAAGCTATTACAGTTTCTAGAAGACGAATTACTTTTAGGTCAAGCTTACTTTGGAGGGTTTCAAAACAAAAGAGAAGCTATAAAATTTAGTAATCTGCTTTATAGGTCTAAAGGCACCAAGTATAGTGTGCAACAGTTTTTTAGAGGTTTTTTTGGGATTGATCCTGTAATTGAATATCCTAAAAATAATATTTTTTTAGTAGGGCCTCAAATTGATTTTGATCTAGATAGTATTAATACTTCAGGTCAGCAAATAAAACAAGCAGCTTCTGGACTTGGACCAGAATCTAGAAGATATATTACCGATGATAAGCTTTATCAAGTACTATCTATTTTAATAAAATCTAGTTTACCATTTAATGAATGGAAAGATGTTTATAAATTATTTGTACATCCAGCAGGAGTTTACTTAGCTGGAGAAACCTTAATTGAAATGACTAACGTAGCATGGAATAATGTTGCTCACAATCCAGAGTTAGCTAATAATGGTGGTATTAACTTTATAATGGATGAAATAGGTGATTCACTAGGTCAATTATTCCTAGTTGAAGGAGCCAATGTCTATCAACCAGAAGCGTTTGCAGAGATTACTTTAATTAATAAAGAGGATGGGTCAGTGGGAATGAGGCGTCAAAGAACGGATCAAACATTCCACGATGTAGGATCTCAATCTATAGATTCGCTAGGTACAGGATATACATTAGACGAATTGTTATCACCTAACTCAGTTACATTTGATGATTCAGATTCACGTACATTTAACGTTACTGATGCGGTTCAGTTCTCACAACATGATGATTCATCTAACGTTCTTGGTATATCAACCTTTGATAGACATGAATTCTCTACATTATTTGATAGTAGTAATATCGCAGATTCAGCTCATTGGCCGTTCCCACACATATAAATAAAAGAAATAAATTAGAGAGATAATTATGGCAAGACAGATTATCAATACCGGTACTACAGCAAATGATGGCACAGGAGATACTTTACGTACTGCTGGCGCTAAAATGAATGACAATTTTTTTGAGCTTTATACTATTTTAGGTTCTGGAGCTGCTGGTGTTTCACAGTTAACAGATAGTGGTTTAGACATTATCGGCACTAGCTTTAGAACTAAAATCGGAGCTGCTAATCCAGCTTCCGAGGTAAGTATTGATTTTCCGGATTCTGCAGGTACAGTGACTTTAATTGCTGCTACTCAAACCCTTACAAATAAGATTATTAGTGCGGATAGTAACACATTAAGTGGATTAGCAGCTAGCAGTTTTGTTATGTCTGATGGTTCAGGAAATATTGACGGATCTGCTTCTGCTAAAGCTATTCCTTCTGGGGTAGTAGTTGGAACTACAGACACCCAAACTCTTATTAATAAAACTCTTACCACTCCATCTATTACTTCTCCTAAAGTTACTACAGGTATTAATGACGTTAATAATAATGAAATTATTAAATTTACAGCTACAGGATCAGCAGTAAACGAAATAACTATTACTAACCAAGCTACTGGTTCTAGTCCGTCTATAGCTGCCACTGGTACAGATGCAAATCTTAATCTTACATTAGAATCAAAAGGTACCGGTGGAATAACAGTAAATACTAAATTAGTTAATACTGCAGAAACTCTAACATCTAACGGAGCATGTTCTCAAGCAGTTCCTCTTACTATCTTCAATAGCGCTTCTAGCTTAGCAATGACATTAGCTGCAGGAACTATTATAGGTGAAACTAAATATTTTGTAAATAGAAATTCAGGTACAGCAACAGTAACTGCTAATATGGCCGGATCTGTATCATCCGTTGCATTTGCAGAAAATGAAGCTGGATTTATGATCTGGTCTGGAGCAGACTGGCATCTAGCTTCTAAAACAGTAGCAACTTAGGTATAAACAATGACAGCAAAAATTACAGATAAACTTAAAAAACAATTAGCTCAGCAGATATTCGACGAAGCTACTGGTACGAAAATTGGTGACTCAGATAATTATTATTATATTGCAGTTGGTCGATCTCAAGACTGGCCTACAGAAGCTACTCCTCCTACACCAAATCCTGTAGAATACGATGAGCGTACATTTAGATATGATATGCAATCAATTAAAGCTGTCGAAGCTTTCTCTTTTGTTATACCTCTAAAAGATTGGACTTCTGGCACCTCTTATGTACAGTTTAGTGATAATGATGTAGGTCAAGGTACTAACTTTTACGTAAGAACTACAGATAACAATGTTTATATTTGTATAAGACAAGGTAAAGATTCTAATGGAGCAGGACAGGTATCTACAGTTAAACCTGATCATACTGGGACCGCTATTCCTATAGAAACAGATGGTTATGCTTGGAAATTTCTTTACACTATCTCAACTGCAGATGGTAATAGTTTCTTAACAGCAAACTGGATGCCAGTAAAATTCGCTGACTCTGCTACCTATTCAGATCCTACAAGTACATATTACACTCAATACTTGGTTCAAAATGCTGCAGATTCAGGACAGATTGTAGGGTATAGAGTTACTGCTGGAGGTTCAGGATACACTAATACAGATTCATGTACTGTTGTTGGAGATGGTATAAATGCTAAGGCGAGAATCGTTGTAGATGGAACTGGAGCTATTGCAGCAGTAGAAGTTGGGGACAGTGCTAATTTTGGGGAAGATGGATTTACTCCTTTAGCTAATGGGTTTGGATCTGGTTACTCTAGAGCAAATGTAAGAATCACTACATCTGGAGGATCTAATGCTTCTATCTCTCCAGTAATTGCTCCTAAAGATGGGTTAGGAGCTAATCCAATAAACGATTTAAGATCCACAGCTTTAATGTTTAACATTAAACCAGAAGGTAATGTAGATGGTAAATTTATAGTTGATAATGAATATAGACAAATAGGATTATTAAGAAACCCATTACAATATGATTCAAACTCTAAGTTTACTGGAACTGCAGCTAGAGCTTTAAGTCAGCTTAACTTAACAACAATTCCTAGTACTATTACTTTTGGTGAAGATATCTTAATTAATGGTGATAGTAATGCTCAAGGTTACTTAGATTATTGGAATAATATTAAACTGTGGTATCATCAAAATGAAACTACAGGGTTTACTCCTTTCAGAGCTGGTGAAGTAGTTACTGTGACTGGCTACTCTGCATCTACATTAACAGTTGATTCAATATCAGCACCAGAAATAGATGTATACTCGGGTGATTTACTATATATTAATAATACAACAGATGTTCCTAGAGAAGATCAAGGTTCTGAAGACATTAAACTTGTTGTAAAGCTTTAAGGATATACAATGGCAACTAACTTATCTAGCACAACGTTCTTAAGTGAATACAATGATGATTATAGAGATAGTGATCATTATCATAGAATTCTTTTTAATAATGGTAAAGCACTACAAGCCAGAGAACTTACTCAATTACAGACTATTATTCAGTCCGAGATGTCAAGGATTGCTTCTTTCTTATTTAAAGAAGGTGGTATAACAGGATCTGCTGGTAGTTTAAGCGGCGCGTTTGCTCCAGTTGGATCTGTTAGAATAGCGGACTTACCTACCGGTTCTGCACAATTAAAAGGATTAGAAATAAGTAATGTTGCGGGAGTTACAGCAACGGTTAAAGCTGTAATTGATACTGGTGGTAGTGATGATATTATACTAGTTAGATACACTTCGGCTAATAATTTAACTTCAAATGATCCAGAAGAAACTCCTATAACATTTCTTGCTTCTGATGTTTTATCTTATGATGACGGAGGTTCTTTTTCTGGTACTTTAGATGTAAAAGCTGATGACGGAGCTACTTTAGCTATTAACAAAGCATCTATGATTGAGATTCCATCTTTTAATTCCTTTGTTGCAGGACATATGGTTACTACTGAATCTCAAAGTTTAGTAATAAGCACAACTAATAGTGAACCTACAACGGTGGTTGGGTTTAAGTTATCAGAGCAGATATTTACAGTAAGTGATGCAATTGCATTATATGATAATTCAGGCTCTACACCTAATCTTACTTCTCCAGGTGCTGATAGATTAAAAATTACACTTACTTTAATTGAAGAGTCTGATGTGAGTGCTGGAGAAACATTTTATCCATTTGTAAAAATCGTAAAGGGTGTTTCAAGACTTGTTGCTACTTCTGATAATTCATTAGGGGAAATTGGTAAAATTATAGCTTCTCGCACTGATGATATTACAGGAAACTTTATAGTTGCGGATGCTCCTCAAGGTAGATTTAATCTTAGAGTAGTTGAGGACAATGATCCTGATTTTTTACAATATAGAGTTTCAGGTGGTATAGCTTTTATAGATGGTAATAGAATTGAAAGAGGTGAGGCTAATGCTCCTATCAGAGTCGCTAAACCAAGAGGAGCTACAGATAAAGTCACTGTGAATAATGAATTTATTTTTGCAAGATATGGTAACTATTTTCTAGCTGATTCTTTAAATGGGTTAGTCGGAAGTTTAGATTCTTTTGCAGAGCTTAATCTCTTTAACCAAGCTACCTTAGGTGGTACTAATATAGGTACTGCACGTATCAGACAAATAGAAGAAGTAGATAGTAAGTTTAGACTTCATATGTTTGATGTAAATATGGATTCTTCTGCTGGTACCTCATACAATTTAAGAGATGCTAAGAGTGTAGGATTCGGCCCTTCACATTTTGCTAACTTAGCTGAAGTAGATGGAGTGATACAGCTTCATGATAAACAGCAAAATTCTTTACTATTTCCATTATCTGCTAGTAGAATAAATCAGATTGATACATTAGAATTAACTATACAGAGAATTGATCGTAGAACTGCGTCAGGAGGCTCTGCTACTTTCCAAGCTTCTGCAGCTGCTACTAGTTTTGAAGATACTGGTAAGTGGATAGTACAAGTTGATAGTAGTGGTGAAATTTTCTCACCTCCTACTGTTTCTGGTACACCAATAACTACTGCTACTGTAACTGGGTTACCGAATGGAGCAGTTACCTTACTAGGTTATGAAAAAATAGCTAACGCTCAAAGAAAAACTAAAACTTTAGCTACTTCAGGAGCCACTCAATCAGTAAATGTTAGTGAATCTGTAACACCGGATAGTACAGGTAGATTTAAACTTACAAAGGCAGATATTTACTTGTTTAGAAGCGTAGTAGATGATACTACTTCAGAAAACATTACTTACAAATATAATTTTGACAATGGACAAAGAGATGATTACTATGATGTAGGTCAAGGTATTCTAAGAAGTGGTTATACAGCTCCAGCTGGATCTATAACTGTAACATATGATTATTTCTATCATACAACAGGGTTCTTCTTTGGTGGAGTAAGATCTTATCCTGACTTAACTTATGAAAAAATTCCAACTTATATTACAGATTACGGCAAACAATATAGATTAAGTGATGTTATTGATATGCGTCCAGTAAAGAGTACTGACGGTACATTTACTGGATCAGGTGCAGTAGTAGGAGCTTTACCAAGAAATACAGACTTTATGACTGCAGCTACTGTTGAATATTGGATGCCTAGAATAGATGCAATTTCTATGTCTCCTAATGGTAATATAAAAGTTAATATTGGTACATCAAGTACAAGTCCTAAAGTACCTTCTATTAGTGAAGAAGAAATGGCTTTACATTATGTTTCCTTATATCCTTATACATTAAACAGTAAAGAAAGAATTATTAGCACGGTTGATCATCGTGGATTAAAAATGGCTGATCTTCGTAGAATGGAAAAAAGAGTTTCTAACCTCGAATCTTTAGCAGCTTTAACTAATGCAGAGTTTACTTTAAATAATATTGAAATAGCAGATCCTAACGATGCTACATTACCAGCAAGAGTAAAACTAGGCATCACAGGAGATACATTTAAAACTAACATTCAATCAGCTATATCTAGTAATGATTATAGAGCTAGAATTGATAAAAATCTCGGTATGGTAGCACCTACAGTCTTTGCTAGAACATTGCCAGTATTTTATGATTCTGCTTATTCAACTGGCATATTAAGAAAGGGTAATACTATATGGCCTGACTATGATGAAGCTGTAATGATTAATCAAACAGTTGCATCCAAAGCAATTAATGTAAACCAATTTGAAATGAATAAGTATGTAGGTACTGGAGTTATTGAGCCTCCTGCAATCAATTGGAATGTTCGTAAGTTAGTAGATGCTAATTATGAATTAGGTAATAACGCTTCGATTGCAGAAGTAGGTTCTAACCAAATTTCATCGCGAGGAAGTGAAAGCTTCGAAAGTGATACAGGGTCAGGGAATTAAATATGGCATTAGAATATCAAAAAGTTGGTACCGAAACAAGATTTAGAGAAGAAACTAATACTATTGAGCAAGATATTGGATTTGAAGAAATTTCAATATGTAGACCTAGTTTTTTCTTTTTTGATTTTACAGGACTAAAACCTAGCAGTCCACATTGGTTTTTTCTAGATGGAGTTGATGTTACCAAGTATATTAATACATCGTTTACTTTAAACAGCTATAATAACGCTGATAGAAATAGTTTACTAAGAACTCCAGGAGATGCTTATGTTAGTGAAACACAGTTTCCAGCGGCTCAAGGAGGACCAACTAATGGTGGATCAGGGCCAGTAAACACAGATGCAGCAGGTAATCTCTCCGGTGCATTTTATCTACAAAGTAATACCACTACTTCCTTTATAGTTGGTACTAAAATACTACAAGTAATTGATGTAAGTTCAAATGATAAAACTAAAGCTTTATCTTACAGTCAAACCGAATTTGAAGCGCTAGGGTTATATGATCTTTATTATGAAACTCGAACTACTACCACAGTATCTTATGAAGAAGATATTTACGATTGGGTAGAAGTGCCTGATCCTGTCCCTCCTGCTTCTTCTTCGTCAAGTAATAATCAAGATGATAATAATCGAGAGCATTTATCTTATTCACACTACGAGCCTCCAGCAGATAAAAACTTTTGGGATCCTGGATATTTTACAGAGGGATATACAACCACTTATACAACTGGCCAGACCTATTCTCAAATTCAAGAAGATAGAAGCAGCACAACTGGATCAGGCCAAACCTCCAGTGGAGGTGGTAAAACAAGCTCTGGATGCTGCTTTATTATGCTAGAAGCTAGATATGGAGACGGTACTATGGATAAAGTAGTGCGTCGCTATAGAGATGAATTTATGACAGATAAAAATAGAAGAGGATATTATAAACTTGCAGAAGTTCTAGTTCCTCTTATGAGAAAATCAAAAGCAGTAAAGTGGATAGTAAGTAAAACAATGACAGATCCTCTAGTTGCTTATGGTAAGTATTATTATGGAGAAAATAAAACTGGAGTTATTTTCACTCCAGTAAAGAATTTTTGGATGAAACTTTTTGACACATTAGGTGGAGACACTAAGTTTATTCGAGAGAATGGAGAAGTAGTATAATGGCTGGCAGATTACAACTTACAGAACAGCTTAATCCTATGGCTCAAACCTTTAGGGTTTTAGAACCAGGAGGATCGGTTCTGACAGGCATAGGACTATTTTTTGAGAAGATTCCTTCTGCTACTCAACCTCAAGTACCTGTTACTATAGAGTTGAGACCTGTTACCGAGAATGGTGATCCATCTTCACAAAGATTTATTCCAGGAACTAGAGTATCTCATCTTCCTTCTGAGATTACAGGAGCAAGTACTACATTCTCAGCTAGTACTGAAAAGAAATTTACATTTAGAGAACCTGTTTATATTCCCGCAAATAGTGAAGTAGCTATTGTTGCTTATACCGCGGCTGGTGCAGGACAATACAGAATTTATGCTGGAACTTTAGGAGCAACTAAGCTAGGATCTAACACTGAAAAAGTAACTCATCAACTTGACGCTGGAGTTTTCTTTCAGTCTTCAAATGGTACAGTTTGGTCAAAGGATCAAAATACAGATATTGCTTTTAAGGTTTACAGAGCTGAATTTAAATCTACTACAGGTACGGTTAGATTAAAACCAACTATTCCTCCGGTGAAGAATCTAACTGAAAACTCTGTAACTCAAAATATAATTAACTATCCATCTGCTCCACTTATCACTGATAGTGGTAGTTCAAGTTTAGATGTTTTACATCCATCGCATGGATTCCAAGTTGGTGATAATGTAACTTTATCTGGGCTTGATAGCACTTCTCAGTATAACGGTGTGTTTGGCAGTTCTATTATTGGATCAAGAGCTATCACAGCAGCTGATGCTTACGGCTATACAGTTACTATGGACTCTGCTGCAACTGCTTCTGGTCGAACTGGAGGCACTGTCGTTAAGGCAACAGAGCAGTATATTATTAATGACTTAAACTTAACTGTTCCTAACCTTACTCCTCCAGGCACTTCTATTACAGCGGGAGGTAATTTCGTTACTAGTACGTCTTTTGGGGGAACAGAAACATCTGGATCTAGAACTTTAAAAGTTCCATTAGAAGTAAATACTCTTTTAACTTTAAAAGATCCACATGTAGTTCTTTCTTCTGAAAATGAATTTGGAGGTCCTACTCAGGATAGTGCTTCTACTTATTTTGATATTGCTCTTATTACAGATAACAAATATGTAGCACCGTATATCAATGCTAATGCAGCTGCTCTTTTTACTATATCTAACTTTATTGATTTACAAGATTCTGCTGGTACTATTAGTACTATTACGTATGTAGCAGAAACTAATCCAAACGGTGGTACCAATACATCTAAACACATTACCGTACCATATGCATTGGAGAACGACGCTACGTCTATAAGAGTTATATTAGACGCTATTCGTCCTCAAGGATCAGATTTTACTGTATGGCATAGGACAGGTAGATCATCTTCAGATATTTTGTTAGAGGATACATCATGGACAGCCTTTAGTACTTCTATCAACCCTCCTAATAAATCAAATTACTCTCAAATTGAAGAAAGTAGAAAGGTTGAAGAGTATCAGTTTAATGTTTTTGATATTCCTTCTTTTAATGAATATCAGATAAAAATTACATTTAACTCATCCAGATCATCTAATGTACCTATCATTCGTAATTTAAGAACTATAGCAACAGTATGATAGAGAGAATGCTAGTTCCTATAGAAGGGCATCCTGACTTAGCAAGAGATACAAAAACTAATGCTATCATCAATATAAATAAAGAGAAAGCTGAACAAAGAAAAAAAGCTCGTGAATTAAAATTAAAAGAAAAGCAAGAGTTTGAGCAAGTAAAAACAGATGTTCAGGAGATCAAAGCAATGTTGCAAAAATTATTAGAGAACGGTTCAAATGGCTAATAGTAAGATCCCATCAGTACTCTTAAATGATACACTAAACTTACAAAGAAGAAGATTTAATCAACTTTTAGATTCAGTTGGTGATGTGAGTACTCTTAAAACTACAGCGGGAGATGTTACGGCTGCAGTTAATGAACTATATGACTCAATCGGAGTTATTGGTTATGGTAGTTTAAATACATCAGCTCAAACTTTAAGACAAGCTATTAATGAACATGAAACTGATATTGGTAACATGTCTCTTAATACAACTGCTTCTGATATTACCGGCGCGATTAATGAAATTCATGATTCAATTGGAGAAGTAGCTTTAAGTACAACTGCAACTACTATTAAAGCAGCAATTAATGAGCATGAAGCTGATATTGGTAACATGACACTCACCGGACTTGCTGCATCAGATATCTCTGCAGCTCTTAGAGAGTTAAGAGTAGATATAGGAGATGTCGGAGCATCAGGTGTTTCTTTAAATACCACTGCAACTGATATTACAGCAGCTATTAACGAGATTCATGACTCTGTAGGAGAGGTAGCATTAAGTACTGTGGCTACTACTATCAAAGGAGCCATTAATGAGTTAAACGATTCTATTGGATCTGGCAGTTTAAACACAACTGCACAAACGTTGATAAGTGCTATTAATGAACATGAAACTGATATTGGTAACATGTCTCTTAACACTACAGCTTCAAATCTAACAGCAGCTGTTAACGAATTACATGACTCTATTGGTGAAGTGGCTCTAAGTACAGCAGCAACTACTATTAAAGAAGCTATAAATGAGCTAAACGATTCTATCGGATCTGGTGGTTTGAATACGACTGCACAAACACTAATAGGCGCTATTAATGAAATAGATGCAGATACAACTGATGCTGTAACTGAAGGTTCAAGTAATTTATATTTTACAAATACAAGAGCAAGAGATGCTGTAGGTGTTACTGCTTCAACCGGGTTGTCTTATACAGCAGGTACAGGAAAATTTGCTGGGGTAAATGCAACTACAACAGTTAAAGGTGTTGCATCATTTAATACAAATGATTTTACAGTAGTAAGCGGCGCTGTAAGTTTAGGTTCACTAGCTAATAACCAACTAGATAATTCTACTATCACAGTAAAAGATAGTGCTTCTGATACAGGTGA
>CENS01014475.1_pt1 | contig 14041 bp, 13 predicted proteins | sample 530201 | NCBI WGS metagenome assembly CENS01 (sample SAMEA2619747, study PRJEB7988) | marine metagenome | biome: marine biome (ENVO:00000447); feature: surface water layer (ENVO:00002042); material: "saline water (ENVO:00002010), including plankton (ENVO:xxxxxxxx)" | depth 5 m | reverse complement strand
TTCATGCTTTACTAAAACAATTTTAACCTTAAGTTTAGCGACATGCCCTGCTGCCATTAATTGATTAGTTTTTGTTACTTGCGAACACCTACCAAAAACACCCTCTAACACTAATTGATTGACATTTGCACCATCAAGTGTTCCTGTAAATCCAATACGATACTTACACTCATGCAATTTACCCATCAAAGAAGTCAGAGATTTAGCTTTGAAAAGGTGTGCCTCGTCACCAATCACAACATCAAACCTGTCAAACCACTTACGAGGTTCTTTATAGATAGATTGCCAAGTGGTAATTACCACCTGATGTTTCGTATATTTTTCTTGCCCAGCATATATTTTGTGGCAGTTTTCGGAAACCATCCAACCATATTCTTCAAAGTCTTTATACATCTGCTCGACAAGAGAAGTAGTAGGAACTACAATTAAAACATTACGATCAACATTAGTATGATAGCGTACCAATGCATATATCATTAAAGACTTTCCTGATGCTGTTGGCGATAGGAGTAAACGCCTATTATACTTTAAAGCTTCGTATATTGCCTTCAATTGATAATCCCTTGGAGGGAAAGGCAAATGTAGAGATTTTACAAAACCAACAACACCCTCAGGAGTGATTAAATCATTTTGATTTAATGGATGTCCAAAAAATTTGCAGTCTTCTATCTTATACTTGTATCCTTTCTTGTCTGCCCAATCAATGAGATAATCGATAAGACCGCAATAAATTTCTCCGGTCCCTGGCGAATATAAACGAATTTTTCCGTCCCACCCCTTATACCTTTTTGCTTTCTGCATATACTTTGCAGACTCTACTTCAAAAGTAAAAAAATCTGCAAGTTCATAATTAACATGAGGTTCTGCTTCTATTTTGAGATAAACTTCATTCTTCTTACGAATAACAAGATCGGACATAATTAATACCCAGCATTAAATCTCTTACATTCGATGGCATTTTTTATATGATATGTTCGGTTGTTGATCATCCGTAACACGCCATCTAAAAAGAAGAGAACCTGTTCTATGTAGTCTATTTTATACTGAACCTTTTGAACCTCATCATCTGCCTCTATAAACATACTAATTTCATCTTTAGCAGTTAATTTATAATCAAAAGGCATTTCTTTATACACTGCAGCAGGTGCTTTTCCTTTATAGTACAACCATTTTTCTTTGGTTAATCTTCTCATTTCCATTTCTTTCTCTTTTTTCATAAGAGCAAAAGTATTATAAAACTCCATATATTTCATATGGAGTTGAGGAATTTTCAAAGAATCTTCATCGTGGAGTGTGTCGCTGAGAACCGAATCACTTTTCCACATGGTTTGTAATTGTTCTAAATTCATAACGAGGATTAAATAACAAATTTACAGTCTATCAGCACTATTCACTTTTCTTATTTCATAGTATGAATATTTAAATGTTGCCGAAGCAGTAAAAAATTCATTGTCAATACCCGTTACATCAAATGGAACTGCACTTAATGAGATTGGAAACATATCAAAAAATCTAACATCGAAATTATTATTATTGTTGTTGTTTAATACTTGAAGGGTTGCTGCAGAAACATCTGGTCTTGATTCCTCTTTATAATCTTTTCTCCATTTATATGCATCATCAGATGTTATAGCAGCACTGATTGATCTCATCCAATTATGGATTTCCATATAATTTTCTAAATTTTCATCAACAATGAACTCAATTGTTAATTCCTCAAATACTGCATTACCAACAACGGGTAATGGAACAAATCCCTGATAGTTTACATCCGCTGAACCTACTGTAAATGTAGGTATAGATGCTTTTTGACAAAGATATGATGCTTTCTTTGCTTTTTCTAAAATTAGAACAAACCCAATAGGAGAAAGGTAATTTCCTGATGTAAGTTGTCTTTCGTACCAAGTAGTTACTGCCATAAGATTACATGTTAATGTTTTCTATCCATGAAGTAGAAATAAATTTTTCTCCAGATAAAGGGGGAAGACCTCTATGAGTATGAGTAAATCCAGCAGGCCAAATTAAAACTCTTCCTTTTATTGGTTTATACCTTTTATGTTGATATAGGAATTCGGTTTCTCCTCCTTCTTCAACAGTATTTAGGTACATCATCGATGCCAACAATCTTCTATTAGTACCCAAAGAACCATCCTCTGCATGAAAAGCATGAAATCCTTGACCAGGAAGTGTTCTCTGAACATTTAAATATGCTTGTTGATATCTATAATTCAATAAAGTTTCATACTCATCAACATAGTGCTCTAGGCATTCCCCTACAATCAAATTATATTCTTCAATGTACTTATATCCGCACTGATGATCTATCATAAAATCTTCAGTTGCTAAACACTTATCTTTCCTAAAATGCGCTTTCCTATCTCCTGATACCCCCTTAGGAGTAAAAATCCCCACCCTATTAAAAGTAGCTCCACACTTGTCTTGATATTTCCAGTATTCTATGATAGATTCTGTTTCGTAATCAGTATCAAAAATCCCAATAAAATTTTCAAATTTAAAATCAGTAATCTTTGTCATAGTTATTAAAATAGTAAAAAAGTGGGGTCCTAAGACCCCAGCACTTCCTTCACACGGTATCATTATTTATACACAAAAAAAGAGACCCCGTAGGGTCTCTGTGAAATATGTGAACCAATATCACATCAAGTTAGCAACTTGTACGCGACGATAGTAGCGGTTGCTGTTAGCGGTCAGAGCGCCAGAACCTTGAGTCAGACCTTGGGAGAAGGGGTTCGAGACCATGCCGTAGCGAGTCTTGAAGCCAATCTTGGGCTGGAAGGTGTCGGGGTTGATTGCACGAACCTGCTGGAGAGGAACATAAGGGCAATAGAACAGACCTGCGTCATAGGGGCTAGTGCCCTTATAACCTGCAACATAGAAGTGCTTATCAGCAACGTTTGCAGAGTAAGGATCAACATAAACCTTGATCTTACCGTTCAGAGTACCAACCAGAGTGCTGGAGGTATCATCAACACCTGCAAGACCGTTGTTGCCTGCGAGTGCGGGGGTGTAATCGAGAACACCAGCCATACCCAGAGCAGAAGCGACATCAGCAGAGCAGATCAGGATGTTACCCTTGCCACGACGAGTTTGCTGACCGATTGCGTTAGCATCTCTTTCGATCTGGAACAGGAGACCCTTGAACTTCTCAACCGACCAGCGACCGTTGGAATCGACATCGAGGTCGAAGATACCAGCGTTAGCAGTGTTGTTCTGAGCACCAGCAACAGCGTTGGTGTAGATGGTACGAACAACCTCACGGTTGATTTCAGCAAGGATTTCAGTGCTGAGGATGTTGCTCAGCTCCTGCTCAGCATCCAGACCATGAATTGCCTTCAGGTCTTGTGCGAGTTCGATGCTGTATTCTGCCTTCAGGGCACGAGCACGAGCGGTAACAGTGACCTTCTCGATGCTGAATCCCATCTCACGGAACTCGCTACCGCCAGTAGCGTCGTCCAGACCTTCTACAGTTGCAGTGGTCATGCCAGTAGCATCACCAGTCTGCTCGTAGGTGCCAGGAGAACCGTCGTTCAGAACGCCAGGGTTGTTGCCCTCAGCGTCGTTGTTAGCAGAGGCAGAAGCGCCAGGATCGTAGGAGGTGCCAGCACCACCAGAGAAACCAGCGTTGGGCTCGTTGAAGAATGCCTCATCGTATCCAGCAGCAGCAGGATTACGCTCAGAACCATAGTTGGTTCTCATTGCGAAGATCAGTCCAGTGGGACCAGTCATCGGTTGAACGCCTGCGATATCGTAAGCGATCAGTTGAGGCATGGAGCGTCTGATCAGAGAGATCAGAACGGGGTCAAAACCAGCAACAGGACCAGTAGCGGTCGATGCGCCAGTATAACCGGTTGTTTGAAGTGTTTCGTTAAGGACACTTGCCTCTTCGGTAAGTGCCTTTTCTTGGTTTTCGAGGAGTTGTGCAACTACGCCTTTCTTATAGGAATCACCGATCTCGGGAAGAGCATCGTGATTCAGAACGGGTGCCCACTTCTCCTGGAGTTGCTTAACAGTCATTGTTTTTCTCCGAAAAAAGTAGTTAATTTATAATTATTTGGACCAGCGAGCTAATGCATCAACATATTTCGACATTGTGCCGCTCACTGTTTCTTCGACAAGGGGTTCCGATGCTTCTTCAGTGGGGTCGCTTACAGATTCTGTAAGTTCAGCCTTTCTTGTGAAGTAGGATTCCTTAATCGTTTCGATTTTCTTACGAAAATCTTCTTCAGTTTCAAACTCAACACCCTCTGCTAATGCTGCCAGCTTCTCCTTTTGGGTTTCAGCAAGGCCAGTAGCACATTCGTTCACGATTTCCATTTTTACAAACTCACCGAGTTGCTTATTTAAAGCAACATTGGTGTCGATTTGCTCGTTGAGTTTAGCTTCCATCTCATCAAGCTCTCCAACCATGCCATCAAGCAGGTTGAATTTCTCCTCAGGGACACTAAAATTGTGCTCTAAGAAGAGACCTTTTAGACCGTTGAAGAAAGACTCTGCCATCTCAGTCTTAATGCCGTGTTCGATCTGGAGAGCATTCTCCTTCATCCAAGACTCGGCGGCATAAGTGAGGTAATCGTCTACCTTCTCGGCCAATTCTGTTTGAATCTTTTCAACCTCTTCGGTCAGAGTAGATTCAAATGCCTCTTGCAATGCTGCAACTTCAGCATTGACTTTTGCGGTGACAGCAGCTTCAAAAATAGTTACTGCTTTTTCTCTGAACTCTTCTGAAAGATCTTCACCTGCGACAAGAGCGTCAACATCTTCAGTAAAGTCGTACTCGGTTTCAGCGAGGACTTCTTCTTCGCCATCTTCAGTTTCCTCCATTTTTGCGGATGCATCAGAAGGTTTTGTTTTCAAAGACTTTTCACCTTCATGCTTAACAGAACCTGCAGCAGATGCTCCAGCATTCTTAGTGCCCTTTGCACCTTCCATGCTATCTGTGTCTACATTAATAACTTTTTTAGCACCACCTTTGGAGGTATCAATTTTTTCACCGGGTTTAGCATCTTTAGTTACAGCATTAGACATTTCATCAATTTGCTGTTGATCGAGGGCATCAGACATTGTTATGTACTCCGTAATGTTTCTCTTATCTATAGTTATTTATAAATCATAAACTCTTCATGAATTTTGCAAATGCGGAAATTTTACGCTCCTGCAAATTAATTAGAGTTGCTTCATCAATTTCATTTTTAATTCGAGCAATAGATGCCTCTTTGAGGATGCCATTATCCCAAACCCATTCTTTACCTTCCATAATACCAGCTACAAACGCATCCGGAGCAGAAGGATCTGCTACAATATCAGCAGCAGTAGCAAGCATAAAGTCATCGCAAACAACATTACAATTCTCTTCCTTGCGGATAGAACCCATGCCTCTGGATGAAACTCCAAGTTTTACACCTTCGTCAAGAAGGTTCTTGGCAATCTTGCCCATTGGAGTATCAAGAATTTTCGCTTTACCAATGAAATTATTTCCATCTTCTTTAAGCGACATAATTTTATGAGAGACTCTATCTAAATTGATAGAGGGTCCGTCCGGATGTCCGAGTTCACCTAAAGCACGACCAGACTTGATATAAGCCTCATCGTATTTAGCAACTTCCCGCTGAAGAACTCGCATAGGATATTTACGATTATTACGGTTTTGCATTTCTGCTTGTAAAAAGATACCTTCAATGAAGTAATTCTTTTTACCATCCTCAGTAGATTCGCAAAGAAAATTTACTTGGGTGATTTCTTCAGCTATCAGTTTCATCGGTTTCTTGTTCGGGTTGTTCGTCAGTGGGAGGTTCATGGGGTTGACGCTCATCAACTTCTACCTCTTCAGGTTCAGTATTAGTGCCATCCGAAATTTGATCTTCAATTTCATCTGCTACAGATTGTGCAGTATTATCTAATTCAAATCCCATTTGTTTTGCAAATTCAAGTTTATGTGCTTGAACTGCATCAAATGCGGCAGTGTTTAGTGCAGAATTTACAGAATCCATTGCGGATGCTTTTTCGTCACCAAAAATTTGATTTACAATTTGTTTTGCAATTTCGCTTGGCATAATATACTCCCAATAATATTATTTAGTTATTTAGAATTCTCCTCTTTTTGCATCTGCTGAATCTGGTCCTTGTTCTTCCTGTTGCTGCGGATTTTCAGTCGGAGACTGTCCAATGCCAGGATCCATAGTAGGATCCATTGCTTCTGACGGATCAAGTATAAGACCTGCATCCATCTCAGATCGTATTTGTTTGTCAATTTCTTTAATCTCCTGCTCAGTTTGTTTAAGTACTTGACGACGCATATACTCAAGTGAAAAATATTTACCAACAAAAGGATCCATAGAAGCAACTTGATTCATCCTTTCATTACGGATCTCAATTTCTTTTAATTCTGTAAAATAATTATCCGCAATATAATCAAATTGAATATGTTCTTTCATTTCATCCCATTCTTCTAGAGAAATTATTCCTTTAAGAATGAGTTGGGTTTTTAGTAAATCTGTAAAAAGTTCACTGAAACGCTTACGAAGACGAGCAACAAATTTTTGAAATTTAACTTCATCCCGAGTAATCTCGGCAGCACGACCAATATTAAAAGTCGTTTCAGTTTCTAAACGAGATGAGGGAACATTAAGTGCCTTGTATAATTTTTTTTGAAAATATTTAACATCTTCTAATTCGCCAAGGTTTTGTCCTCCGGGAAGAGTGGTGATCTCAGTACCACGACCACCTTCACGACGAGGTAACCAAAAATCTTCCAACATTGACATAAACTTCTTGTCATCTTTTATCTCGCCAGTGTTAGCATCATAAACAAGTTTATTACGATAACGACTCATAACTTCGCGGAGATATTGTTCCGCTTTGTTTTTAGGTAAGTTGCCAACATCAATATAGAAAATTCTACGCTCAGGTGCTCTACTTAAACGATAGATAACCAAAGAATCTTCAATCATTCTTAGTTGGTTTACTGCCTTAATCGCCTTATGAAGGTGACTAAGAGTCATATTTTTATTTAAATCTTGAATGCCCGAATGGCAATATGTAATAGAATCAGTGGTAATTTTCATACCCTGATTGGTGGAATTTTTTAACCCTTTAGGATTATATAAAAAATACTCTGCTGCTTTTTGCGTCAACTGTTGATTCATATCAACACCACGAATTTCGTTTGGTTTTTTCTGTTGATACTCAGTAACTTTACGAATTTTACGAGGATCAATATATCTCAATTCTACTAAACCGGAACGAGGATTTTTGGGATCAATAACCTTATGGTAAAATAATCTTCCATCAACATACCAACGACGGAAAATTTCATACGAACGATTTTCAAAATCCAGCAATCTTAATATTTCTCCAAACTCTTCTCTAATGAGTTTTTTAATTTTATCAGAAGTTTTTAGATTAGATAACTCAACTTCAACAGGAACATCATCAAAATTTCCGCAAATCGTCTCATTTACAATATCATCGACAGCACTATCGCATTCTGGTTGTAAAACCATTTCTCTATATCTCGTAATAAGTTCATACTCATTACGTAAAGTACCATCAAAATCAACTGAATACCCATAATATCCGCCACCTACAATAGGTTGCGATCCATCCATAGAATCTTTCTGTACAAAAGAAGGACCCTTAGGAATTTTTTTCGCTCTTTCGAGAGAAAATCCAAATAGTTGCTGACCGTTCATTACATTAATTTAGGTGATACTTTATTTATGATAGTCTAGAACTAGTCTGTTCTCCTCTCAATTTCGTAATATTGATAATCGAACTGACATGTCATTTCCAAAATAGCGTCATTAGCACCAAAATCTGCTTGCATACCTTGTATAGTAGTTGGATATGCATATCTTAAAACATAAGTTATTGTTTTGTCTCCTCTATTATCTAATAGACTGACTCGTAAATCTTTTGTATAAAAAAATCTATTTTCTGATCCCGGAGTATTATTATATCCAGGTTCTACACCTCTATTTGAATTAATCCAATCATATACGGCATTATGATATGCCATTTTTGTATCTAGATTAAAAGTACATGTCCATGGTTCATATTGCCTATCTCCAGGAACTTTAAAAGTTTTACCCTGATAATAATATTCTGCAGTACTTAATGTAGATGATGGAATAGATGCTGCTCTCACATAGAATTGCGAATCCCTTTGAAGGGCAATCATGCGTTCCCGCCTAGTCAAAGTACCATTTCCAGGAAAATCCATCTCCACAATAAATCTATTGGGTCTTGCATATCCTTTGTAGGTATTGCTTACTGTAGATTTTAACTCTTTAAGTGTTGACATATTTAAAACACACGAACAAAAAAATAAGGTCTATATAAGACCTTATTGTAATTAGTATTATTATTTATTGAAAAAGTTTTAATCCGTTGGTGTAGAAGTCGTATCAAACGCTTTAGTATTTTCTGGATCAGCCTCGACCTCTGCACCATCACCTTCTGCAGCGTCTGCAGATGCTTTGTTTACACCAGAGGTAATGTATTGAACTTGGAATTCGACAGTGAATTCCTGAATCGCATCATTATTACCCCAATCAAGATCAATTGCAGATACAGAAGATGGCCAAACACCATATAAAGTATAAACTCTTATGGTTTTATAATCATCTTCATCAGTTGTTTTTTTCCTATTAAGTAAACTACAACGAAGTGTACCAAATAAGGAAGTATCACCTTTGAGTGAATAATTTTGAGTTTGATCTTGAATAAGATTTGACCACTTTTCAAAAATACTTCTTGCAGTATACTGTGAATCATTCATAATTGTAACGGTCCAAGGTTCATATGTCCTATCACCTGCAATTTTTAAAATACGACCGCGATATGGAACATCAACATTACCTTGTGTATAAGAAGGAACCTGCGCTGCTCTACAAATAAATTCAAGAGTTCTTCTGTCCTCTCCAGTTGATCCAACGGGACCTGGGATTCCAAACTCAACTTTGAATAAATTATTTCTAGCAAATCCGCTCCATCCGCCACCGGCAATATTTGCCTGAAAATCTTTAACGCTTATCGCCATAGTTTTGTCCCCTTAATTATGTTCTTAAAAATATTTATAAATTGCTCATTTTCAAGCATCATCATCCGACTTCAGGCATCGTTGCCTTAAGATCCTTAAGATCCGTCTTATTCATAATTTCCGGTAGATCAGATGAATTACCAAGGAGATCCCAATAGGAATATTGCATTTCTACTGTAAATTCAGAAATAGCGTCATTAGCATTTGCGTCAAGATCAATGGAAGAGACATTTGAAGGATAAGCGTTAAAGAATTTATATTTTCTTACAACCTGCTTACTGCTTCCATCAGCATTCTTTCCAGCTCTTGCCAGAAGTTCAACTTTCATATTCTGAAGATAATCTAATCCTGCAAATTGACTTCTATTTTTTTGTGCATTATTAATTTTATTTACCCAAGCTTCAAAAGATTTTCTTAAACCCATTTTAGCATCGGACATGACAGTAATGGTCCAGGGTTCAAATGTTCTGTCGCCAGGGATTTTATAAGTTCTTCCCTGGAAGGGGATTTCAATTACTCCAATAGTCGAAGCAGGAATTTGAGCGGCACGAATGAAAAACTCAATTTCCGTATTTGCTTTTGTCTTGTCGGTGCCTGAAGGAAAAGTAATTTCGCATCGGAATAAATTAGATCTTGCGAAATCATTAGTTACCTTAGACTTAAATTTTTTAATGCTTGACATAGATCAATTCCTATAGTAATCTTTCCCTAAGAATATTTATACAAATAAAAAATTAGAGGACCTTTCGATCCTCTAATATTGCTATGTTTAATTATAAATCAGTTAACGACTTCGGAGAAGTCAACACCAGTACGAGTTGCAACGAACGACAGAGTGACGAAGTTAATCGTGCGTGTAGGCTTGACATAAATGTCAGCAGCAAACTCGTTACGATCAACTGCCTCAGGTGGGTTGTTAGATTCATCGCACTTAACGAGGAAGTCTGTAACACCCCTTCTACCTTGAACATCAGTCATGTAAGGTTCAACAACATTCAAGAAAGATGCTCTTGTACCTTCATCGTTCTGTTCAAACAGAATGTTTTTCGCTGCAGTTTCAACGAATGCTTCAAGTGCAAGGAACAGTTTACGAACATTGATTCTATCAAATGCAGAGTTAAACTTCAGAGCAGTCTTATCACCATACAGAACAGTTCCTTGACCGGGGAAGGTAACAATCGGATTGATTCTGTTTGCATACAGAAGATCTCTTTGAGTCTTATTAGGTGTAAATGCAAGTTTGATGGTGTTTAACAGATTACCTCTGTTGAAACCAGCAGGAGAGAACCAAGGTTCAAACTGAATTTCAGTTCTCAAAGTCAGACCTGCAGTATCTGCGTTGCAAGGAATATAACGATACTTATCGTTATACTTATCATAAATGTACTTATAACCAGAATCGATTACGAGATATGAGGATGAAGTTACGCCCTTCATAAACTCAACGATATTATCTGTAATATCTGCAGGATCAGTATAACCAATTACATCACCGCGACGAGGAGAGATGAACGCAACACAATCCTTACGAAGTTCTACTAAGTTAGTAAGAATAGTTACTTTACCCAGAGCATCTGCTGCAGTGTTACCGAGAGGACCAGCAGGGAGATAGTTAACAGTTACCGACTCGCGGTCATTAACTAAATCATAAGAAGAACTGAGGTCATTATTATCGATGTCGTATACAGTGCCAGAAACAGTGTAAGTTGCACCATTTGCAAGACGATAGTAATAAACAGAGTTGTTAGCACTACCAATTGCAACTTGATTACCAGGATAATTCTTACCACCAGCAGCAGAGCGAATCAGATTAAACTGACGATCTTCTGCAGCTTGACCGAAGTCGCCATCGGATGAAGTAGCAGTCGCAGCAAATACATCGGTCTCGTGCTCACCCCAATAGATGTAATCAGACTTTTGCTTGATTACTTCAGGATAGTAGTTGTTTTCACCAACAGAAGTCTTGCCGTCAGATGCTTTAGAAAGACCAATAAAACGCTCAAGCAGTGTACCAGGGGTTCCAGTGATTTTACCGTCAACATCTACAACAAGAATGTTTAACTCATCACGGTGACCACCTTTGCTATTAGCATACAGAGAAGTGCCGGGGCGCTGAGCAATTTCTTGCCACTTACCACCAGGTACATACTCACGCTCAGCATACTCATTTCTTACAGAACTGACAGTAATAGAAGTACTGTTAGTATCTGCAATAGCATCAGATGCAGCAAACTCAATACTATTCTTATCTAATGCAACATAAACACGACGCTCGATAGTTGCATTAATTGCTGCGCTATTAGTACCTTGAGTAATTACTTGATCGTCATCAAGAATACCAGTAACACTACCGCCAGGAAGAGAGATTTCAAGTTTTTTGTTGTCGGGATCCCATGCAAGAACATTTACAGATTCATCAGAACCGCCGATATCAACGGTTGTCGTAGCACCAGGAGTGAAAGTACCAACGATAGTATCTACTGTCAGTACAATACTGTACTTAAATACTTTACCAGCAGCGCCGCTAGTAGCAGAAACTGCTTCATCTGCTACAAACTCATGCTCGTTACCAGAAGCAGGAGCAGGAACAACCAAAATTTGATCAGGACCAGCATCAGTTACGAAAACACCAAGGGAATTACCTTGAGTACCAGCAGTTCTTGCTGCCCATTTCCAAGAATTAACAGCAGTTTCAAAATTGCCCTCGTAATTGTCAAGGTTCTTAATCTTAGGAGCAGCAGCACCTTCACCACTACCAATATCATCGACTGCATTCTTAAGATTGCTGTTATCGCAGCGAGAAATCACCATTGTTCCGCCATACTGTAAAAACTGAACTACAGTAAACCAATACTCATAGTTATAGTCATTAGGGGGTCCAAAAACTGCTTCTAATTGAGTTTCAGAAGCAATAGTTACTAATTCTTCGATAGGACCTTGCTCGAAAGGTCCGGTAAAAAATCCTACATTAGTTGCAGGTAAAGATGCACTAGTAGTCAGATCCTTTTCAATAATCTGAATACCAGGCGATAGCATTGCTGGTGCAGGCATGGTTTAGTCTCCTATGTGAAGTCCGTATTATCGGGTGTCTAAGATTATTTATATTTTTGAAACCTTATCTAAACTCCCACATGTATGATTTGTCCCCATATTCCGCGTACTGCCATACATCTCCTTGAGCGTCTGCAAAATACTCTTCGTCCAATCCGTCGCTAATAAATCCAAAAGGTGCCATATCCTGTTCTATATTTTCTCTCTGATCATCATAAATGCGTTGACGAACATCATTATCATTCATCTCTTTAAAATAATCTTGCATTGCCATCCAAGAAAAAATAACAAGACACATTGCAAGGTCATCATTGCACCCTTCTTCTGCAGCAAACGATTGACCTTTAACAATAAAAGTAGTTAATTCTGCAATTGTTTCGTAATCATTAATAATTAATTTATCTTCTTCAATTAATGCTTTGAGATTGGAGCATCCTACTTGCTTCACTGCAGTAGACATCTTAACCCCTAATTGTGTTTTCTTGCCAGAGAATCCTTGACCTAACTGTTGACCGGCACGCCCACGCATTGCTGCCTGTAAAAGATTTTCATATTCTAAGTCAAATTGAATTATATCTGCCACTTGTCCTCCAATGTCATTAACTTCGCACAACACATATGCGTTATTATAGTTCTTTGCAACATCAATGATGATGTTAGGGAATACAATAGGTTTAATTTCGTTGTTTCTATATCGAGCAACGACTTTATAAGGCACTGTTGTAGTGTCCACGACCACAAATGCGGAGTAATCATTCGATAATCCTCTTGCAACATCGACAGTAATAATATAGTTATGATCCGGAATTACTTTTTCGTAAATTGCAAGTCCTCGATTCTGAACAATTGGATCGTGATATGCCATGACCCTTAATTTGCTTGGAGAGATCAGAGTATCAACAGAACCAAGGAACTCACACTCAAACTCGACTCTAAACTGTTGTTCCGATGTATTTTTAATAGTTTGTTCTTTCCAAACTTCATCCCTACCAGGAACAGCAGACCAATGAACTTCTGTAGGAACATATTCATTTTTACCCCTTTCTGCATCATGCCAAAGTTTATAGAACATATTCATCCCGTGTGGGGTAGAAATGATAATAACCTTTGTTGATTTACCACTACTAATAGTAGGATAGACAGAACTAAAGAACTGGTCAGCAATATGATTCGGAATGAACGCGAATTCGTCCAAGAAAATAACATTAAAAGACATACCCCTGACAGCACTAGACGAAGTACTTGCAGCCATGATTTTACTTCCGTTTTCCAATTCCAGAGATCCTCTGTTCCATTGAAGAATACCTTGCTGAAGCCACCTTGGAAGATTTTCATAACTTAACTGTAATCGTTGCAGCATCTCACGAGAAGTTGCTGCTTTGTTTGCAAGAATAGCAACATTAACATTATCATTAAAAAGAACATACCATAACAGATAAGAAGTCACAATCGTAGACTTACCTGACTGTCGAGGCAATTTTGCGATATTAAATCTATTATCATGAAATTTTTGTACCATCTCCTCTTGGAAATGGTACATGTCAAATGTAATTAAACCCTTATCAAGAGATACAATTTTGATATAATTTTTAATAAAATAAACTGGATCCTCGGAACACTTAATCATTTCAGCAACTTGATCCGGAGTAAACTCCTGCTTCACATTTGCTTTTATTAGATTAGGATTGCCAAGATATTGTTCAGTTACACTCATTTTTTTTATCTATATTACAACTTTCTCCAGTAAATTCGGATTCTGGAATGAACGGATGATTCGTATAAAAATACCCAGAATACTGTCTACTCGATAAGGGTTCCGTATTGTCTTCTAATTTCTCTGAGTTCTTCAAAGTCTTTTTGTTTGGTTCCGCCATCATATGCCCAAGCATAACCTTCTTCAATCATTTGTTCGTTGAGGGACACATCTCCGTC
>CENS01029475.1_pt1 | contig 14087 bp, 11 predicted proteins | sample 530201 | NCBI WGS metagenome assembly CENS01 (sample SAMEA2619747, study PRJEB7988) | marine metagenome | biome: marine biome (ENVO:00000447); feature: surface water layer (ENVO:00002042); material: "saline water (ENVO:00002010), including plankton (ENVO:xxxxxxxx)" | depth 5 m | reverse complement strand
TAACCCTTTCAAAGGTAACGCCTTTTTCATCCATCATTTGTCTGAGCAAACCAGCAGGTGAGGCATCACCAATCGCAGCAGAGTTTACTTCATTCTCTTGATAAGGAACATCAATCTTCTTTGCAAGCTCGTCTTTTGCAACAATATTGATTCTCAGGAAGTTTCTGACGCAACGGACAAAGGCTCTGTTTTCTGCGATTGGCCCTAGAAACTGCTTCGCGAAACTTTCTGTATTGTTTGGACTTGCGTCACCGATAGAAGAGAACACAACCTCTTTACCTTCAGTTTCAAAATTTGGAACCCAAGTAATCTTACAATTAGCCACTACATAATCTGAAGAAGGGCAACTGATATCATACTCAACATTTGTGTATCCTCTGATTTGAGCAAGCTCCTTAATACCGCCCAAAAGAATACACAAATCGTAGTCTTTTAATTTTGTTACATCCTGAGTCGGAAGATTTTTACTTGGATTTGGGTAAAGCCACTTGTTATCAAGCATCTTTCTCCAATCAATTAAACCTTTTTCATTGAAAATGTATTCCACACCTTCCAAAAGGCCACGATCATTTCTTTGCATAGAATTAATATCTGACATATCTTAAAACTCCTAACAGAGTATAATCTTAATTAAGTAAAAAGTCAAGAGACTTTTTCTAGAATAAGGAACTCATCCAGACAGTCCCAGAAATCTTCGTCATCTATAACTGGATTTTCTACTGGAGCTATGGATGGGCTTGGCTGTTTGTGATGCCAAGCTGCTTCACTGTGGTAATATTTACCTTCACTAATTATAATTCTTTTAGCCTTATAATACAAGTTATTTAAATCTAAAGACTTAATTTTTTTGACCTCTTCTTCTGGGCATTTGGGTGCTTTCTGAATAAGGCCATAGTCCATATAATATAATTTTACAGAGTCGATATCTTCGTCGCTCATTTCAGACATCAAAACAACAGGGAATCCAATTTTATTAAGTTCTTTAACAAAATCAGGGTTGTGTGTTTCTTTGTTTATAAAATATACGAACTCTTTGATTTTAGGTTTAAATGCTTTTAGTAGTTCTAAATTAATTGGCTTTTCGGTAACAACAGAACATTTTGACACTTTCAACTGTTCTGCTAAAGCTTGCTCGTTGTGATTCAAATCCATTCTTACAATCACAGAATCAACACCAAGCTGAGAAACATTAATCAAACAATTAGGAACTAACTGAATAATTGGGGCATTATAGTGAACACCTTTTTTAATGGTTTTAAATTTTTTATCATATTTAATTCCAAGAAGATTTAAAACAGCATCTGCGATGTCGTCTGGATTAATTTCATTAATAGTTTTTGGATTTTCTTCAGCAGAGTATGAAGGTTTCCTTTTCGACCTATCTGGCTCAAGCAATACCATATCCTGTTCTTTAGTCCAGTATGGCTTTGCGATTTCAGCATAAGTATTTGAGTAAAGACATACAATTTTTTTGCCATAGCCCGAAGCTACATGGGTTGGAAAACTGTCTGCGCCTAAATGCAAAATAGATTTTGATATAATATACGCTGTTTGATTTATATCGCATTTACCTTGAGAATGCAAACACCCTCTTATCGGGGTATCTTCTTTGGTTCCGATTTGCAATATGTCTATGCCATTTTCTTTTAAAGGGTCTTTAATTATATTTACAACTTCATCCCAATAATCATAACATTTTGAGCCATATTTACTATTTGGGTGTATGGTGATAAACTTATCAGAAGTAAGAGGAAAAAACTTCTCTAATATTTGTGGTTTGTCTATTTTAAGACCACAATTCAAAGCGTATGTTTCGACTAGGTGAGGCATTAGTAATTGATATCGTATGCTAGTTTATCTTTGGCGTTGTGCAGGTAGGTCAGGACTCGTTGAGTATTTGCGAAAGGTAAAAATGCAATTTCAAAGAAACCTTTGTGATCACCTTGGCCTTCAAGCCAAGTAAGATTATCCATTTGCGGAATGTATTGAATTACTTTGTGAATATACGGATTTCCATCTAATATAGAAAAATACTCAGGCTTAACAGCAACATAAAGATTATAGTCTGGGTACATTTCTTTTGCAGACTTGAATAAACTTGTAGACAAGTAAATATCGCCAATACTCTCTGGCATTACATATAGTAATCTCTTGCCTTCATCATCTTTATCTAAAAGATCACCAAATTCTACTTTTGTGTTCTTTTGATTTTCTTGTTGAGCAACCCTTCTGAAATAATTTTCAATCGTTTCTCTAGTGGTTCCTTTTTTGATTTCGTCCATCCAGTATTTTAGGCCGCTATCGTTGTCTTCGACTTCCATTTTTAGGATTTTAGAATACAACTCCTTCAACCAAGTGATGTTGTCTTCTGAGCCTTCGATAGTAGCATTTGGATTTTTTTCTTCAGATTTTAAAGAAAATGTATCGTAGTCAACAAAATCCATTTTTTCAAACTGCTTCTCCATTAAGGAGCATACAGCTTCTGTTGAAAAATTATCAATTACCCACTGCCTAGCTTTTTTACCAAGTCTAGACTTTTCAGCTTCAGACATTTTGTAAACCTTATGAAGCTGTTTAGCGATTGATCTTGGGTTTGTAGAGGCTTTTATGAACTCTGTGCTATGCTCAGTATAAGATGCCCAATCAAGAGCTAAGGAGCCAGCTTCAGGCTCACACATTTCCTCTCCACAGCTATAATTAGTTACAAGAGTTATTAGCTCTGTAAGCTTTGCTTCTTGGATTGGAATTTCCTGACCACCAGAAGTGAATGGATGGCAATATACATCCATCAAGTTATAAATTTCATTTAGCTCTTCCTCACTGACACCTTTGCCTACATTTGTTGTAGTCATTCCTTTTTCGGAGCCACAATGATCACATTTAATATCTTGACCAGTGAAATTTTTAACAGAATAATTATTACAATCTTTGCAGACGTAAGTAGTTAAAATTTCTTTAGGATCAATTCCATTTTGCTTGGCTTGCTTCATTATGTCCCACCCTTCGCCAAAGTGAGTATGAAGAAGCAACTTGGTGGGAACGTCTTTCATCCGTTCTTGCTTCAAAAGCTTGTAGCCTTCCATCAAGTTTGGAACTGATTTTCTTAATTGATTTCTAAAAACAAAACCAATTACAAAATCTTCTTCCGCGATATTGAATTTTTTTCTTAATTGTGTTTTAGTTTTACCTCCAAGATTATGGAAGCAATCTGGCTCTACTGCACCGTGAACAGTTTTAACATGTTCGTGTCCAAGTTTATTAAGTTCTTTGGTGGCAAAGTTACTCCATATCCAATAGTTATCTATCTTATCTGCCTTTTCTATTGCGGAAGGTAAGATCGGTCTTGAATCTAGAGTTGTCCAAATTACAGAATTAATTTTATTAAACCAAGGTTTGTCTACAGCGAAGTCTACACCCCAGATATCTTGAACAGCAATGTAGATATCTGGTTTTTCTTGTTGAATTACTCTATCTAAGTAATGAGCACCGTAACTAGCGGCTCTGGCAATGTGTGGGTCTCTGTTAAGGTCGTTTACCTCTTGCTGACTATCTGGTAAGCACCCAATTGACTTCCAAGGTGTTTTTTTAAGCTGTGGGTTAGACCAGTTTGTTCCACAGCAATAATGAACTATATCGTACCTTCCAGTTCTGTACAGGTAAGACAAGATGGCCTTAGCATTTCTGCCAAAGCCAGTTTTAGCAAGTGAAAAATCGCTTTGAAAAAGTATCTTCTTTTTTTTACTCATTAAAAAATATCGCCATCATCTAAAGCATTAGAATCATTTTCAAGATCATGCTCTTTAATTTTAACTTCTTGTTCTCCATCCTCAAAAACACTTTTAAGGGGTGTTTCTTGAGGCATAATTTTTAAAGTCTTATCTAAAAAGATTTCCAAGTCATGCTTTAAGAGTCGGCTCTCTGGGAAAGTGAACCCAATGATGAATGATCCTTTTTTTGTAGAATCTTCTGCGTTTTGCTTGTTGATTGAGAAAGAAAAGCCAGCTTGAGAATCACCTTTCATGTAGGGTGAAAAACGCAACTGAACAACTTGCTTTTTACTTCTGTGGTAAGCAGACCACTCTCTGTTCGATTCAATCGAGTCAATAATCCCAGCGATTTCAATTCGGCTGAGTTTAACGATTACACTCTTTGTTTCGTGACCTTTATTTTTGGAAAAACTCCCTGTTTTTCTTTGATCATTCCAAGAATCTTGTTTTAGCATGGATGCCATCAGAGAGCCATCCCTATTTAGATAGAATGAGCAAGCGGAGCCAGTAACTTTTGGATTAGGTTTGTAGAACTGAATCATTTTAGTATTATAGCTTATTGTTCAGAAAAATCAATATTTTTTATATATTTTTTTAAATCTTTTGTGGGTTGCCAACCAAGCATTTTTTTTGCCTTGGTATTATCAGCTAATGTGTGTCTAGCTTCACCATGACGTTCTTCAATACGTTTGGTTTTGCCTCCGAAAAATTTGGTTATCTCGTTTATTGAGTAAGATTTTCCAGTGCCGATGTTAAATACTTCACCGAATGATTTTTTATTGCTTGTGAAGGCTGATAATATATTTGCGTTTACAACATCTTTTATGTGCGTAAAATCCCTTGTCTGCTCTCCATCGCCAACAATAGTCATTGGATTGCCCTCTCTCTTCTGACGCTCAAATAAGCCTATTACGGGCGCGTAATGGCCCTTTACGGGCTGTCTTTTGCCATACACGTTGAAGTACCTCAAAATAATTGTTTCTATTCCGTATATTTTATAAAACACCTTGCAGAGTTCTTCTCCAGCGGTTTTTGAAACAGAGTATGGGGTTAAACAGTCTTTTGGCATCGACTCTTTGAGGGGAGGTTTATTTTTTAAACCATAAGCTGAAGATGTCGAAGAATATACTAATCTTTTTGAGTTGTTTTCTCTGCAAGCTTGCAGGATATTGCAGGTTCCAACAAAATTGGTAAGGCAAGCTTTCTGGGGTTCATGTATTGTTGGTTGTATTCTCGCTTCAGCCGCCGTGTGAAAAACAACCTCTGGCTTTTCATGCTTAAACACCCAATCAATCGCGGAATAATCATTGATGTCTATTGGGTAGTTTTTTGCATTGTTGTTCCAATAGAATTTTTCGTTGCTGTCTGCGGATTCATTGTCAATACAAGCTACATCATGACCGTATTGCAGAAGCTTGTCTACTATATTGCTTCCTATAAACCCTGCTCCGCCTGTTACTAGAAACCTCATGTGTTGTAGTTCGCTTATCCTTTTAATTCTGATAATTTAGTATAAATCTTGACGTTGGGTATCTTGATGTCATCTGCAAAAACAACAGCATCTTTTTTAACGCCGCTTGCAATAACAATGTCACCTTTTTTCGGTAGTCTTCCATTATTATCTTCACAGTTGTCCATTTTTCTATTAAAGATCATAGTTTTCATTTCTGCCTTTTCGTCGGAAAGAACCATCATTAAGTAGTCGTTACCATTTTTAGATTTGCCTTTTTTAGCTTCTTCTACCCAACCTGCAAATGTAACTTTTTCGTCCATCACAGCATCTTCAACCTGCTTGATATTGCAGTCAATAGTGAATAGCTTTTCTAGAGTAGTGTAATACGAATATCCAAGAAAATGCTTTTCATAATACCAGTTAGCAAGTTCTTCGTTTTTGCTATTCATTCTATAAATCTTAGCATAATCTTCAGATTTACTTCTTAACGTATTGAGTCTTGTGTCTCTGAGGAATTTTTTACCATTTTCACCAACAGCTTCATCAAGATGATAAAGAATTCTTCTCAAATCAAAACTAAATGTCTTTGCAATTTTAAAATCATTTTCACATACGAACCTTTTTTCTCTGTCAGTTAGAAGGTTCCAAAGCTGTGCCTCGTAAACAAGCCTTGTTCTGCTTATGTTGAAACCTTCTAATGCCCCAGCTTGAATTAAGGCAGACATAACTCCAATATTAATACCAGCTTCCCTAGCCGCCAGAAACACTTCAAACTTATTTAAAGAATGATAACCCTCACCAGTTCTGAAGTTATCAATCTTCTTCATTGTAGTTTCGGACACTCCTCTGATGGAACTTAGGCCGAACCTAATTCCTTCATCTTCAATAGAGAAATCTTGATTTGACTTTAGTATGTGCGGTGGCAATAATTTAATTTTAAAAAAGTTTAATTCTTTTTGAATCTTTGAAATCTGCTCCATTGGGTCTGGCTCAAACTTACTCATTTGAAGAAGACTCAAGAAGAACTGTTTTGGGTAATTAAATTTAAGAAAAACAGTTACCGCAGACAAAGCTGCGTAAGAAATGGAGTGGGACTTATTGAAAGAATAGTTGGCTGAATCTTCCAGAATCTTCCAAAGAACATCACCAGCGTCTTGATCTTCAATATTAGTTTCTTGTAGTTTTTCATTTTTATCTACAAGCTTTCTGATTTTCTTTTGCCACTTTTTAACTTCGTTAACTTTCTTCTTGCCTACAATTCGCCTTAACAATTCAGCATCGTCAAGACTAAAACCAATTTCATGAGCCATTTTCATAAGCTGCTCTTGGTATAAAGCAACTCCATTAGTCTTAGATAGAATATCATCAAAAAATGGATGTATACTTTTATGATCTCCAGATTCTTTTACTTCAGCATAAGCTTCTGTGTAATCGATTGCTCCTGGTCGAGCTAGAGCCAAAACAGCACTAAGCTCTTCAAGGTTGGCGGGTTTTACTTTTTTGCAAACTTTAAAGGCTGTATCTGCTTCTATCTGGAACAAGCCGTGCCTAGTTTGCATTTCCTGAAGGTAGACCCAAGTTTTTTCAAAGTCTATAAGCTCTTCTACAACCTGTTCTTGTCTATATCTTTCTCCAAAGTCTTTTTCGATGTTGTTTAGTGTTTGTTGGACTACGGATACACCTCTAAGACCCAATACATCTAACTTAACAGTAAACAAGGAAACCCAATCAGCATCATAAGCTGACACAACAGATTTTTCTGAGGTAAGTTCAACAGGGCAGGTTTCATCGAGCGAATCGTATGATAACAGAATCGCAGAGGGGTGGATGCTTTTATTTTTGATTAGCCCTCTTAATTTACAGGCCGTTGCGAAAGCATCATAATTATTATCACACCACTCCCTGAAATCATCTTCTTCCTCGTAAGTCTCGTAAATATCTTTAACTGAGCCATATTTTTTGGGTATCATATCAGAAACCCTATTTACTTGAACTTCGCTTTTGCCAGCAACAATCTTACCGCACTCTTTCATTACGAGTTTTCCTGTAAGCGTGTTGAGTGTCAAAATCTTTGAGGTTTTACCTTTGAATTTGTCTTCTAGATATTTAAGAACCTTGGGACGATCATAATAACAGATATCTAAATCAATATCAGCCATCAGCGAGCCATCGAGATATGTTATTCCGTCAACGACTTGCTTTTTTGCACGAATTTTTGAAACAAATCTTTCAAAGTACAAATCATACTTTAGTGAATCAATTTTCGTTACCCCAATCAAGTAAAGAACAAGGCTACCAGCGGCACTTCCTCGCCCCATGCCAGTTGCTACGCCTTCTTTTTTGCAGAACCTAATTACATCCCAAACTAGAAGAATGTAATCTGTGAAACTCAGTTCTTCTAGAATTTTAATTTCTTTTTTAGTTCTTTCTTGGTATTCTTTAAACTTTTCAGGCGTTGTATTCTGTTTGATTTCTTTGAGTTTAGCCGTACAAAGAGCTTTTAAAAACTCAAGGTTAGAGCAATCTTCTGCAACACCGACCCTCTCTTTGTCTTCAAGAGGAATCTCAAACGAGGGCAATCTTACGCCCTTGATATCCAAATCATACTTATTAAAATCTTTAGTAAGAGAACTCATTTAATTAAATATCTAGCTTGTATTTGAGTTGGTTCCACACTTTGAGGTTAAGCTCTAAATCGACAAGAGCATCATGAAGTAATTCGTAGTTGTGATCTATTTCAAAATCACGCCCCATTGCCTCCAGACGGCCTCCTAAGCCTCTTTTCCTAATAGACAATAGTTTGTACTGCCACTCAATTAAAGATACCCCATCTGGCTTAGAAATCAAGCCTAACTTAAATGCCTTCGACAGACAAAAAGTATCAATAAATTTATTATATAAATGAGTTGCGTCTTTACCCATCATCTTGTAATACTCGGCTATAAGTGGAGCATCGAATCCAAGAATATTATGACCAACAATATAATCACAATCTTCTAAACATTTTTCCATTGTAGAAAATACTTCTTTGTAATCAATTTTCAGTTCGTCATACTTATCCATACTGAATCTAGTGATTCTGGCAGCACCTTCACTTACGTTGATATCTCTTTCCCATTTGATTATCAAGTCGTGCTCGTTAATTTTATTGGAGCCAGTGCATTCTAAAAGAGCAACCTGCCAAGGTCTATTTCCTCTAAAATTAAGGCATAAATTTTCTGTTTCAAAATCAATGAAGCAGAATTTTTTGTCTTCTTGAAATCTAAGTAAATGAGAGTCCATTATGCTACCTCCTTCCAACTTTCAAAGCTAAATTCATCGCTATGAAGATTTTCTAAGTTTGGCATCTCCCAAGTTGTTCGCTTGTCGATGCATCTAAAAGTAAGGTATGCCATGAAATCGTCTTTACTTTTGTAATAAATACTCTTGGCGTCTTGAATTTCATATTTGCCGTCTGAGAAGCTTTTTATCTTATCTTTTAAGATTGGATCAAAAAACAACCCATTGCTTTCTTGCAGGAAAATTGGCTGAGTAAAATCAAATTCGGGGATGCACTCTGATCCGTAATCAAACGTATTCTTAAATAAGAATGAATCGTAAAATGGGATTGCTAAATACAAGCAGTCATCGTCCCAAAGTCTTCTGAGCGTGGCGAAATCCGTTCTGGGTTCGTAGTAAAAACCTTCTGTAGCTGCATCGCTATATATTTTGATTAGATTTTTATAACCATCTACATTTTTAGCGAAGATAATGTATTTACAATTAGTTTTGATTGAGTCTTTGTTTTTGACTTCCTTGTTTTGGCAAACTGTAATTCTAAGACCAAATCTAAAACTTAAATCTTCGTCTTTGGTGCTGTGGTAAGCCTGAAGAAAGCTACCCATGTTGTCTTCGACTAGATAAAAATCTTTGATTTGATTTTCCAAGCAGATATCAATAATTGAATCTGGGCCATTAATAAGCTGCTTTTCTTTTTTTTCTAGTGTAAGTATGCTTCTACCGAGAGAATAGTGACTTTTGAATAAAGGTAAAACCATGAAATTAGTTTAGCATTAAATATTGTGTATTCAAGAACTTTTTTTAAAAACCAAAACCGCCTTCGGATTGTGGGCTTTTTTGATGTCTTGGGCATCCATCGTATTTCTTTTTAATAATCTTTTCGCCATCTTTAGGCTCAAGTTCATTTTCTTCAAAAGCAGTTTTTACTACGTTTCCATCTTCATCTACAATAGCATAATACTCAAAATCAAATTTAAAAGAACAATGCCACATTGGCGAGCCATCTTTCTTTAGTTGGCCTTTGTATTTTGCGAACCCACAATTCAAAGCACCTTTAAAACCTTTTTTTGGAATAGGTTTGTCGGCGGCATAATTTTCTTTTGCTGTCTCTTCTGTAAAATTATTTATTATTTTATAAACGTAAGAAAGATAATGCTCTAACCCATCAAGTTCTGTGTCTGAGAACTGAACTTTTTGTATTGGCTCTTTCGGGAATCTCAAAAAACAAAACTCAACAAAAGGTTTAAATTTTGGCCAAGTCTTTTTGGCTACCAAGCTGTAAATCATAGCTTGAATATTTGAGGTAATATCGTCACCTTCAAATTTCTTTTTGCTAGATTTATAGTCTTTGATAAGCATCTCTTTCTTTTTTGTATATTGTGCTGCTTTATCAATGAAGCCCCGAACTTGGTAGGGCGGGTCTTCGCTTTTCATTAAGAATTCATACTCAGGGTCTAAAAGCTTTGAACCCTTACAGTAAAAATCATCATTCAAACCAACAAGAATCATATCATTGATCATTTCATAATTCTCTTGATTATTAATTCCGTAAGCGTTTAAATGTTTATTAATAAGTCGAGTAACCGCAGGAGAACCTTCTATGCGGTTTTCTTTCATTATTAATTTAAAATGCTTTTTATGTTTTTTGAGTTGGACAAGCTCGAAAACCAAGTGACAAATAGAACCGCGCATCGCGCCCTCGTTGTTTCTTTCGGGAAGCTTGAGGTGATATTTGCACCAGTAAGACCAGTAGCAAGATTCTAAGTTTTTTATCCTAGATGCCGATAATACTTTTTCTACTTTATCTTTTTTTTCCATCCTAAAATTTCTTCTGTTGACATTTCTCCAAAGTCATTCTTGTCTGGGAAAACAACTTTGATTTGATCTTTGTCAAAAAACTTTAAAAGCTTTTTGTTTGATTTTTCTGCTGCGGTGTTACCCGCTAGATTAGAATCATTGTTAAATGAGAGTATAATTTCACTAACATCATTCTTGATGATTGTATTCACCAAAGAAAAGCTTACATCTAAACCAAAACTAACTAAAGTGTTTTTGATTCCAGCGTTCCAAAGAGAAAGCATGTCGCCAATACTCTCAACGATTATTACTTGACTGCTTTCTTGAATGTGTTTTTGATTAAAATAGGCAGGGTATTGCCATTTAGATTTTTCCCCAATATGTTTCCATTTAGGGACTTTAGATTTTGGTTTTATTTCATGGATAAAGCGTCCAGAAACACCAATGAGTTTTTTATTTAAATCATAAATTGGGAAGGTGAATCTGTTTTTCATCTTGCCAGATTCAAAGACTCCCCCCTCGAATATGTTTATGACTGATTCCTCTATTCCTCTATTCACCCAGTAAGAGTTATCTTTGATTACGTTATCAAAAGCGTCTTGAGAAAGGGTTTTATAAACCTTATCGGGAATGTCGAATACATGCCTCTTTTTGATTTCAAAACCCTGCTCTGATTCAAGCCATTTTTTTGCGTCTTCTATAGAGCAATTTAAACAAAGCTGAACGAGCTTCTCAAGTGGCCCTTGTATGCCTCTAGCATAGTCTACAAAATAGCCAGTGTCTTTTTTTACAGACAAGGAATTGGAGCTATCAGAGTCCCTGTAAATAGGTTTAGCTCTGTATTCTCTAGCCAATTCATTTATATTACTGAATCCTAAATTCAGCAGTATATCTTTTACTTGTCTATGAGTATTAAATTCAGACATTATAACGTGCCATCATCATCACTTTCTAATTCGTGCTCTACAATTTCAGCATTATTAGATTCATCTTCTTCAAACTCTTCTGAGGCGTCATTACCTTGGATGTCAAACCTGTTAATAATGGTTCTGAGTGTACCTCTAGCTTCTAGAGTAAAAACACCTCGTTCCAAATTGATTTGATTTTTTTGATAAAAAACTCCGTCAGGGGTTTCTCTTCTTAGGGGAGCTTCGTATTGCATACCGCCCAAGCCCCACGATCTAATCTTTAGCGGAACTAATTTGTGAGTGCCAAACTCTGGGCCGTCAAGCTCTCTTTCTCGTTGGTCTTTTGCTTTGTAGAACGCTAAGAAAGAAGTAACCCAAGATGCGCTGTGGGACATTGCCATAGCTGTTGAATCGACTTTTAAAGCGTCTTTAAGCGAAAGGGTATCATCATCTGGCCTTCTATTCGTCTGCATCGCAGTCAAAACGGGACACTTTAAATCAGAAGCGAGTCGTTTCAGTTCATTAGTTTTGTTTCTAATAATCTGATATTCTTGATTGTGGCTTGATGTTTTTTCATCGCTAATTTTAAGATAGTCGTGAATAATCAAGCAGGGATTACCTTTGCCCACATACTTATTGTAAATATATTTTACATAAGACTTCATCTCTTCAGTGGACATATACTCAGCTTCTTTGTGTATGAGATATTTACCCACTTTCTGCTGAATGTCCATCATCTCTTTTTCTTTATCTACGAATTTATTATACTCAACTGCTTCATGTCTAATTTGTCCAGTTGAAATCAGAATAGGTTCAATTTTTGTGAGCATACCAACCAAACGATCTCTCATTTGATCGTCTGTCATTTCTGTGTTAAGATAAATTACGTGAATGCCTTGTAACGCGACTTTTAGGCCAACATCCATAAGTAGTGTGGTTTTACCCGCTCCAGATGCGGCTATAATCATGTGTAGATCGCTGTTTCTGAGTCCACCACAGGCTTCATTTAGCTCTTTGTACGGCCAAGGTATTCCGCTAACTTGTTGTGGGTTGTTTGCTCTCTCTTTAACGTGATCTACTAAGCCGTCAAGAATGAATGTTGGTTTTTCATCTTCAATCGTATTGACTCTTAATTCGTCAAACTTTTTAGACATCTCGCCAATTCTTTCAAACGGAGATTGGTCTGGGTTTGAGAATTGATCTACAGCAATCTCTTTAGATTTAAGAAAAATTTCTCTTCTTAAATGTAACTTATATAAGTCTTTGCAGCATTCTAAAAATCCATCTCTGTTTATCTGAGTAAAGCTAACTGCGTCTAGATAATTGTCTATGTCATTACCATCTTTATGTGAGATTCCGCACTCAGAAAGTTTTTGGGCTACTGTAACCGTGTTTACTGTTTGCTGAGAATTTAAAAGTGTTTTAATTACATTAAAAATTTGCTTGTTATACTTGTCAGCAAAGCAAGAATCTGTAAGCAGTCTGCTTACCTCATAATACACTTTTAGGTTTTCCTCCGACTTGAGTAAGAACCCTAGTGCTTGTTTTTCAAGCCTTAAAGACTTGAGGTTTTCTACATCGTATTTTCCATTCATATTATTTTTATTCCGAATTCTCTTTCTATGTATTTTGGTGAAAGCTTTTCTACGTCTTTTTCATTAAGCTCTATTAGGGTAAAGCCGTTTTGCTCTAACCAATTAGCTTTTTCAACGTCTCTCTTAATTGATTTTAGATAGCCGCTTCGCGAACCATGAAAAAACTTAACGTAATTATCATGTTGGTTGCCGTTTACTTCAATTGCTATCTTTTTGGTGGCGTTTAAAATATCAACAGCCATCCTAGTTCCGTAAACAGGGAACTCTTCATAAACTATGTGATTGCCCCAGTAATCACTAAGGAAGTCTTTGACAGACTTTTGGAGCTTTGACCTGCTTTTTCCAGACCAATTTATTTTTTTGCTTCTTACATTTTTGTAAACAAGCTTACCATATATATTATACAACCTCATTATGCTTTTTTCAAGACATCCAAAAACTTTTTAAACAGATACTCTGAAATTTTTGGATTCTCTTCAAAATACACTCTGAGCTTATCAATACCTTGATGTTGTTTTTTAAATTCTTCTTTGGTCTTTTCTTGAACTTCTTCTATCAGTTCGTCGCCAATAGTGACCCACGCTCCTTTTGCGGTAGCCATTTGCCATTGAAGGAGCATGTCTACGATTTCATACTCAAGCCAAACACTTTTGCCGCCAGTTCTGCCATATCTAATTGGGTACTCCACATGAGTCCCAGTTTTCTCATTAGAGGTCTTCCTGAAAATGATTTTGCACTTATGTCCAAGCAATTTGCCTTTGCCGTTTGGCTCTGTTGAAATTACATCTTTATTGAACCTAGGCTGAAACTCAAGAATCCAATCACTATAATGCAGAATTGCATTGCCACCTGAAGCATTTGTAACTTTTGGGTCTCCTTTTTCATAAGGGTTAAGTTTTATTGTGCTTCTGATTTGAGAGATGATATAACAAATATGACCTTTACTCGCTAGGGCAAGAGCCATGTTTCTTAAAAAGTTAGAGCTTAAAAGGGAACCCCCCGCAACTTTAATAGCCTCATCAGAACTCTTTTCTAAGTCGCCACGGGGAACCAAAGCATCCATAGAATCTATAATGAACATGTATCTAGTGTCTGAGGGGTTATCTTTAACTAAGCCCCTCATAAAATCAATCACAGATTCATAGACATTAGATTTATAAACAAAAAACTTGTTTTCATCCGTGTCAATTCCAGCGCGTTCGACTATATCGTCAGATAACCTACCCTCTGCTTTGATATAGACTACCATAGAATTTTCCATCTGTTGGAAATTCCTAGCAAAAGACAA
>CENS01020909.1_pt1 | contig 14122 bp, 15 predicted proteins | sample 530201 | NCBI WGS metagenome assembly CENS01 (sample SAMEA2619747, study PRJEB7988) | marine metagenome | biome: marine biome (ENVO:00000447); feature: surface water layer (ENVO:00002042); material: "saline water (ENVO:00002010), including plankton (ENVO:xxxxxxxx)" | depth 5 m | reverse complement strand
ATACAGAGCCTTGTTCTTTGGCTCTGGACTCTTCTTGGAAGACTTAGGCTTTTTTGGTTTTGCGGCCACGTTTCGCCCTCTTTGCTATATCCAAAGCAATCGCCTGGGCTTGCTTGTTTGGCTTGCCCTCGGCCTTGAGTTTGCGGATATTCTCAGAAATCGACTTCTGAGAGTACCCTCGTATCAATGGCATTACGCGAGTCGCTTGCCAGTCTTCTTGCACTTGCCAGCGGCTGTGCATGCGCGTGGTGATGGGCAGCCTGGGCATGTTCTACCCTTCTTTGCCATATTCTTACCAGCAGCCATTTTGCCTTTACCTTTACCGTACATTGCCATGTTAATCTCCTAACAGTTCCACTTTTTGCGTGACCAGTAGTTTGCTGACAGCTTACTATCGGCCCCTTTGATTCCACTAGATCGAGCGCAGTATGACTTCTTTCTAGCCGGTTGGTTCTTTTTGATGCTCATGTCTGGGTCACCAAAACGAACAAGTTTTACTGTCTCGCCTTCTTTGGCTAAGACAGCGAATTTCTTTGACTTACCTGGCGTTCGCTTTGGCTTGTTGTAGCCGCTAAACGTCTCGCCACGATACTTAATTGCCATGCTTCATCACCCAATAAAGTATGAGAAAAATAACCCCAATGCCAGAAAGAAGCAAAGCCCCAAGGCCAAGACCGAGACACCATTCCTTAATGAGTCTTTTTTTACGGGCTTTTTTGGCTGCAATGCGTTTGCGTTCATTTTCCTTGCGCTCTTTATGGATTCGTTGATGCCTTAAAAAATCTTCGTAGAGTCCAGCCCTGCCAGAGTAAATCATCATGGTCTTAATACTTTCTTTATGGTTCTTGATTTTCTCAAGTTCCATGAAAGATTCTAAGCATCCATCGTCTGCTTTCTTTTGTATTGCCTCTTCTGCTTCGGTCAGGCGGGTTATGTGCTTGCCAAAATCTCCAACAGACTGAACATTTCCGGCCATCTCCTTGATTGCTGCAATTGCGTCATTTGCAACTTTGACCGCAGCTATGGCCTCAAAAATCATGAGACTGCCCTGTTCTCCAGGAACCTGTCTAATTTAGCGTCTAGGACTTCAATCCGATCAAGGATTCGGTTCATGTCTTTATGAACCTCTTGCTTGGTGACATACTCTTTCGCCATTTCCTCGCGGGTTCTATTGAGCAAGATAGAAAGGCGGCGCTGCTCTGAGTGCATTGACTGTGCAAACCATGTGATCAGTCCAATGAAGCCTGTTAGCAAAAGATTCCAAAGCAGCATTTCGTCCATTAGTAAGTGCCTTTCCAAACTCTAAACTTATCGAACTCACCGGACAGAATTTTGCGTTTGACAACTTCTTGGCGGGCTTGTACGTCATCCCATTTTACACCAGCTTCTTTGCACCAATCAGCAATTAAATTCAGTGGAATTGATCCAACCAGGCGATGCTCACCCGACTGTCCACATCCAGCATCCTTTAACATCTGAGCGCGATGCATCTCTGGATTAACATCATGCGTCTTCTTTATGACAACTCGGTTATCTGAGTGGTCATATAAAATCTGTTCACCGATCTTCATTCGGCTTCCACCTTTTTCTTTCTGGTGTATTTACGTTTCGGTTGTTCTGGTTGATCTGGAACAAGTTGGAGTTTTGCACCGAACTGACTTGGGTTTTCGATTTGAACGATATCCCCGCGTCTGTATTTCTGACCAGCGATCCATAGGGTGCTAATTGTGACTAGATACTTAGCCATGTGTTTCCCTTTTGCTCAAATAGAAGACGGGGGCTTTCGCCCCCATCTAGTCTTAGCTTACAGCAGCCGAGAACGGCGTAGCCTCTGTGCCTGATGCTTCAGAAAACACCATGACAGCCCAAGTGTCTGCCGCGATGTCACGGCACTCAACACGATAACCCTTAATACCACCAGTGGTAGTACCGTCGAGAGTGATTGTGTCTGAGTCAGCCGCAGTGTAGAAGCATGATGCACCAGCAGAGTCGTTACCTAAGAAAGCAACACCAGCCATTACATCGTTTCCAGTGACCTGGATCACATGATCAGAAGTAGCAGTTGCGCCACCGATGAACTCATACTTGTTACCAGTGCCAGTTGCAGCAGGTAGAGTCACAGTTGCTCCGTCTGCCTTGCTGATCACGATTGGTTGACCAACGTGTGCATTTACGTCAACAGCCAAAGTTGCAGCCGACAAAGTAGTTACACCGTGAGTACGTTCGTAGTTAGAAGCCATTGTTTATCTCCTTATGAAACAGTGTTGTCAGCGATGATGCCAGATGCTTTCTCGTTGAGAGAGCAAAGGGTTAGCTCAGTGGCAACCTGACGCTTCTGTGCATCACCAGTTTTTGCAAGCTCTACGTTCTTAGTAGGACGTAAAACACCAACTGACCAATATTCGTTCTGCATGATGAACACATCGCGTGAACGGTTTTCGCGAGTAGGGATGAACTCAACAGTCCCCCACGGAGTCACGTATACGTCAACTGCGTTGATAATTGCGTTAGTTCCACCAACAGAAGCACCGACAGTTGAACGCTGGTTGTTCATGCCCTCAAACCCAAGTGCCTTGTTCATTTGGAACGCTGACAAATATACAACGTCAGGGTTTCCACCTTGCTCCCAGATAGACTGCATGACTGCGTCAAACTTAGTCTGTGAGAATGCAGTTGGAGTTCCGTCATCTGTACGTGCGTCAGTACCGTCACCAGTAGGATCAGCACCACTGTTTCCAGTCTGTGCATCGACGTTAGTCACGATCCATGCAGGAGCGCCAGCTAAACGACGACCTGTTGCAGATGAACCAGCAGAGCGAGCTTGGTTATCGAAAAGAGCCTTTTCAATGTCCAACTTTTGCTCTTTGGCAATCTTCAAAGTCTGATACGCCATTTCCTTAGCGCGGCCAGCCTTATCCAGACCTTCGTCTGTATCAGGAATAACAACCGCATTCTTAAAGATCTGCGTGTAGTTACCCAACCGTGAAGTTGCTGTGCGAGTTTCAGGAGTTGTGTCGTCTCCTTCAGGGTGGAAGTTTTCCGCACTTGAGCGTAACGAATCGATTTGCCATTCGTGTAAAGTATTGGTTGCCTTTACTTTTTTACATGCTGAATAAAAGGGAGTCTCTTCTGGAGATACGTCATAGATGATGTCTTCCAAAGACTCGCGGATACCATTCGCGTCATACGAATCAAAAGTATTTGTTGGTTGTGCCATTTTGCACTCTCCTTACAAGGTTATTTAAGCATTGCCGCTAATGCAGCTTCCATGCTTCCAGATTTTTTCAGGTTATCGAGCTTTTTACGCTCTACGTCTCTGTTGGTAGTGACCCGCTTCGATCCTGGTTTGATCGGTTGCTTGGCCTTTTTAGCCTTCTGCTGCACCTTGTCCCCATTCGCCATCATTTTCCGGTACATCATCGCATCGCGTAGAACCATCAAGTCGCGGTGACTTGTGATGCTTCCGAGAAGTTCTTCGGGATACCCGTAAACCTCTGTCGCTACTTGTACGATGTCGTTTCTAAACTGCGTTGCTTTATTAGCGTCACGCAGCTCCGGGATCTTGTCCATCAGGATCTGGGCTTCTTGCTGGGCTAGAGCCTGTCTAGCTTGCTGTTCAGCCTGTGTCTGCGCTTGCAACTGTTGCTGCACCGCGCCCCACTTCTGTACTTGATCCTCGTACTCCATCTTGGCTTCCATGTAGCCAATTGGGTCATCGTTGAACATTGATCTGTCTGGCTCAACAGGAGGTGTGATCGCACCATTCTGTAACTGGCCTACCAATTGTTGCAGTTGCTGTCGCTCCTGCGTCAGGGCTTGATGGGTAGCCTCGGCTTGTTTCCGCGCCTCTGCTGCCTGTTGCATGCCCTTCTGGACGTACTGTTGACCTGAGTAACCTTGCTTGAGCTGATCTAGGGTTACCTGTACTTCCTCACCGTCAACTTTGACTGCGTAGTAAGTATTTGTGTCAGGTTCCTCTTCAGCGGCCTCGTACTCTGTCTCCTCGTACTCGTCCTCTTCTTCAGAATCATCTATTGATTCTTCGGCATAATCCTCTTCTGCTTCATCGGTGACTTCCGCGTCATTGGTAGCGTCCTGTTCAGGTTGCGCTTCCTCGGCTTCCATAACCTCTTCTACAGGTTCGGATGTCTCTTCTGGTTGCACCAAAAGATCAACTGCTGACTCTGGGGTCAACGCTCGTGTTTCAGTCGTTTCCACGGTACTGATTCCTCACTTAGCTGTTTTTGCATCATAAACAGCCTCGGCATCTAACCCAGACTGTATGATTCGGTTAATCGAATCCAGTGCAGCGACTATAGCTCGCGCCTTCTCGATCTCGATTATTGTAGCAGAACTGTCCAAAAACAGGTCAATCTGCTGTTGTCTGACTTCTTCCATCAGACCTTTAAATGTTTCGTCGTTCTGTAGCCTTCTGAGCCGTCCAGCGCGATCTTTAATGTTTGACATTAGAACCTACTTTGCACAATCGCCTGTTGCGGCGTTGTGTCTGCAAATCGTTGTTCTTTCTGCATAGCCCGGATGTTTTCGACATCCACAGCAGTTCCATACTTACCAATAATTTCAGCTGCCTTGATCAATAGATCCTGGTCCATCTTGTCGCGTTCACGATCATCCTGAGCCAGTGCCTTCTGAGCATCCAACTGGATCTTAGCCATGTCAGACTGCGCCTTAGCCTGTGCGCGGATTGTCTCGGCCTGTACAAGTGCTTGTGCCTGTTGATCCTGCTGGCCCTGTGCCGCTGCCATCATTTGCTGCTGCTGCATCTGGATCAACTGTGTCTCGATCTCAGGTGTCATTGGCTGGTAGTAACGGTCAGAGTTACGAACCCCGGTCAATGCCAGGATATCTGCCAGTGTGTTGCGGATGTTGGTCATCGAGACTAGGCCGTTGTTTGGACCGCCTGTCTGGTAGAACTGCAACTGTGTCTGGAATGTTGTCTGTAACGCAGCGAGTCGCTCGTCTTCTTTACCAGTACCCAATCCGACATTCACCGATGTCATCATGTCTGTGTTCCAAGAGCGAGGATCAATCGGTGCGAACATGCCGCCAGATAAACGCATCATCTGCTCTTCTGGAGAGTTCTCTGCAAGCAGCTTGAGCATGAGCTTGAACATGCGAGTCATGCCGCCCTCTGCTAGGTTGCGAGCAATCACCTCAATGTGACCGGCTGCTGCACTGGCTGTCAAACGTGCTGCTGTGGCTGTCTGATTCTGTAGTGCGTCTGGGTCTAGTCCGACAGATGCCTTTGATACGCCCGTCTTGCTCTCGATCAATTGGTCATAGTATTGAGCCGCACCGAGAACCTGTCCTGCCGCGAATGGAACCTGCAACTGCTGAACAGCATTTGGATCTTTCATGCGGACAATGCCGCCGATCTCGTTGTTCAAAAGATCATCAATGTTGACCTGGCCCTCAATCATAGACAGTCGAGGATTGTTGGTCATTGCGATGTTGTCGAGGATGCCACGCAGGATTGATGTCGATGCGTCCTGGTCTTCAATGATCAGGTCTGCAATAGACCGGCCAAAGAATGCGTGTGGCTCTGGATCAGATTCAAATACTGCGAAAGGAACCTCGTCCCAAGGCTCGTAATCTAGCAATTGGTACTGACCGCCACCCATCGTGATCTTGTAGAGCTGGGCTGTTCCTGTGCCTTCAACGTCCATACGCATGTAGGCTTCTGTAACAGCAACCTTACGCATCGATGGATCGCGGATGTCTTCATCCTCTTCCTGCTCGTATCCACGGCGCTCAAAGTCTTCTGCCTCAGCCATCGTGTCGTGGTCTGAGATACCAGACAGTGAAGAAACGATATCTGGATCGTAACCCATCGCAATCAGATCACCGGCTCGCATCTCGGTACGGTGACCACAGACGTAGAAGTCGTCGATTGATTTGGCATTACGGTCAATGAAGAACTCTTCTGGAGGTACTGAGTCGCAGCGTAGTGTGCCTTCAGTCTTGGTGCGTACAATCTTGGCGTTATGGAATGGAATCTGTATTTCCATGCCTATCTCGTCCATCTGCACTTCATAAACAACCTCATGCTCGATGATGTCTACGTCATCTTCCTGTCCGAGCAATGTGAACTCAGGATCAGTCAGGTTGGTGTATTCATGCGTTGACTGCTTTGCGTACTCGTCCCAGTAGACTTTAACAATGCCAGCCTTCTTTAGGAGTGCATCGTGGAATACGTCACTGATAACGCGATAGCCGTTCTTTTCTGAGAACTGCGAGTGGACAAACTTTGTCGCTGTCTCTGCCGCCTCAACGTCTTCTGTTGACGCTGGGACAAACTGAACGAACTGATCATTTGATAGGAACACTCGCATCAGGCTTGGCTTGATGTTGCGGATGGTGTCCCGAACCTTTGTCGATACGATGCGGCTCCGGCCTTCTTCATGACCGAGATCTACCTCGCCATCGAAATACCGTTGCGCTTTGATCCGGTCCTCTGCTACCTCTGACTCAATGAAGTCAATCGCATCAGAGACTGCATCACGGGCAATGCTCTCGATCTGGCCTTCATCCATAGGTTCAAATTCGATCATTGTTGTGCGCCCCTAGTTGCAGCTTGAACTCCAAACATTGTAGTCGGAAGCGTTATTTGGTTGACCAGCATATTTGTTACTGTGTTGATTTGATCTTCGGTTGCTCGGTTTTCTTTCACAGCATTATAGATCACTTTCAACTGTCTTTTGGCCTCTTCACCGCGAGCCTTTGTCATTGCTGTGGCAATCTCTCTCATGATCTGGCTTTTCTGAGCTTCTGTGTACTCAGCCGTTGCGCCACTTAATGCCTGAGTGACTTGCTTCACAGCTTGCAATGGCTCGCCTTGGGCTAACTTATCGATTGCGCCAGGTTCAATCAGCTCTTCTGTCTTCCTTTGCACAGCGCGTCTGATAGCAGTTTTGGAGTTTACTGCAACGGCAGCGCGTAGTTGCAATGCCGCGTTCGCCTTCTCCAACTCTCTGAATAATTTTTTGGCGTTCTCTGGCCCAATGATTGCCTTGACCTTGGCGCGATTTGAAGGAGAGGACAAGTCCTTCAGCATTTGACTGGTTTGTTTGATATCAATATCAGGAGATGCGATGGTTGCCTTGACGTTATCTAGGGTGCGCTCAATAGCATCACGCAAACCAATCCGGGCAAATTGCCTCTGGCCTTCATCTAAACTTGATAAAGAGCGAACAACGTCACGCGCAGAAACATTTGTTTTTAACGCATCCTCGCCAATCTGCAATGCTTTGTCTCGGCCAATCTTGTCGCCACCAAGCCTTACCGCCTCTCTATACGCCGGCACTGCCTCACCGAGTGATGCGCTTAGGTCACCATATAATGAGTTTGCTCGTGCAGCCTCTTGTGTTGGCCGTCCGAAATTATCAACCTCTTGCCCAATTGATCCGAGTGATCGCTTGATGTAGTCGAGCTGAATGACGTTTGGCATCTCAATAAATGTGACAGAGCCATCATCTGCAATATCTGCCATGATTTGGCGCTGCCCAATACCTTCAGCTTGCATCTGATCATTTGCATCATTGATGGCTTTGCTGAGAGTTCTTGATGGTATGCGGCCAATGATTGACTCAATCTTACGCCCAGCATCGGACGTATAGTCAATTGGCGTGTTGTACGCCTCATTGTACGCCTGTTGTCTCTGTGGCCTTGTTTGAGCCGCAATGTCAGAAGCAATATCTCTTACGTCTGCCGCCTCACCAGCCGTTGTTGTTGGGCGTGGTGCGACTGTGACATCCATCGTTTCTTGTAGGCTTTGACCGACTTCTTTTGCGCGGCCTTCTACAGCCTGTCTTGTGATTGACGCAGCACCACCTTCTGCGGCTGCAACAGCATCAAGCAGAACCTGTGTTGCTACATCGGCATCAGCGATCATTCCTTGTTCACCGGCACGATCAATTGCTGCAAGCATGTCAGCCAAGTCAGAGTCTGTTTGCTGAATACCAGACTGAATAACTTTTGCGGCTTCAGGAGAAATGCCAAGCTCTTTTGCGATATTAGTCAGGTCTTTACGTCCAAGCATTGTTTTGACGTTCGCAAACCCGCGAGCCAATGTGCCGCCGACTAATGGAAGCCCAGCGGTAGCAACAGCAGAAATACCGCCACCCATCACTGCCGCTTGAGCTGGATCTTTGCCCTCACCTGTAGCGTAGATGCCGGCCTCTGTACCTCCCACAACTCCACCAAGCCCTAAGTAACTCAGGTACTTTTGCGCTCGTGGAAGGCTCTGTATTTTGTTGATCAGCGCGGTCCCTGCTTGTCGTGCGCCTGGAGCTAAACCCAAAGCAGCGCCACCAGTAATACCACCGCCTATTTGTAACGCTGTTGACTCACCAGGGCGGGCAGTCTCCATAGCGGATTGAAGGCCGCGAATCTGCGCCTCTTCCCTTGGCGTTCCACCAATAATCTCATCCATGTAGCTACCGACAAACGGCACACCTTTCAAGAACTCAGCAGCGCGAGCGCCAGCAGGAGCTTGCTGGATTACTTCTTCAGCCCTTTTGACTCTTGATGCTTCAACTGGGCTTTCGCCACGCATTGCTGCATTGATTACATCTGGATCTTTCGATGCTAGTCCGGCCTCTTGGTTTAGAACCTGCATTGACCCATCATTAAACTGGATCACCTGCGAGCCGTCACCGAGTGTCTTTACGACATCAAATGCTTTTGATTCTGGTTGGGCTTGCGATTGATACTTTTTCCAAGGCTCTGCCATTACTGCACCTTCACCCAGTTTGTTTCGATTGAAGGATCACCGCCGAGGTAACGGAAGCCATCTTCGACAGTCCCCACTTTAGGGAAGTCTTTTGCTCGATCACCAAACAGATCCTGCCTGATGCGGTCTGAGTATTCCTTAGCGGCTGGACCAGATACTGCTGACATTGCAGCAATAGCGATATCTCGATTCTTACGCTTGTTTGCAATTACTTCTGGCGTATCACCTGGCTGTGGGAAGTATTGCGTATCAGCTCGGTCAAACTCATTCTGACCAATTGCAGCACCTGATTCAAAACGCAGGATTGCGTTGATAAAATCTTGCTTGGCCTGATCATAAATCTTGAACTCATTGGATGTAGCAAGATTGCCAACGAACGGCACATTACCAACAATCGCGTTGTAGATACTTGTGCCTTCATTTTCAACAGTGTTGATGATCTGTTGAGCTTCTGACATTCGCGTCCCAAACAGAGTGGCCTTGCCTTGCCCTTCTGTCAGGTTAGGTAGATCGCCTGTCTCACTAAACTCAAAAGTTCCGTCTGCGTTCATCCGCATGCTCAAGCCTTTTGACTTGCCGCCGCGAGCCATAAATTCTCTGTACTCAGGAGTACCAGGTTGTAGATTTGCTTCTTTTGCTTGGAAGATCAACTTTTGTACCGAATCCGGCAGATCACTACCTTCTTTTGAGCCGTCATAAATCACTGCGCCCGTTGTTGGATTGACAATCATCTTGCCCACAACAACACCTTTCTTCTTGTCTCGGTAAAGAGTAATCGCGCTCTTTGGATCAAGGCCAGCTCTTATGGCGCTAGCGATTCTTGGATCTTCCTTGTCAAAGTATTCTGCTGTGCGACTGCGTTGCGTCTCTCCGGCGCGTGTCTCGCGGATATCTTGAAGCTCCTGACCAATAACGCTTGCCAACCCAGTATCTGGACGCAATGTCATCGAATTAAATGCTAGTGCTAGCCTAAGCATATTTTCACGATCACCAAAGAACTCTTTGACCGTATTCTGGAATCCTGGTTGCGCTGCAATCTCTGGACGCTCTTGCTCGATCTTGACGGCCTTAGCTGCCTGTTCTGCGAGCTGCTCTTGAGTCATGCGTACACCAGCACCGCCCATGTCTGTACCACCAATGCGCGGAGTCACCTGCGGAGGTGTTGGCATACCAGTTGATCTAGGGGCAAACTGCTGCTGAACCTGCGGTGTAGGGCTTGCCATTGTCATCATTCCTGATGGCATCGTAGTAGCCATTGTTGCCGCTGATGGCTGCGAGAACTGCACCTGGGGACGGCCCATAGATTGCTGTAATGGAGTCTGGCTCTGGAATACTGGACTAGCCTGTGGAGGAGTCAAAAGGTCTGCACCGGTCTTAGCGATGTAGTCCATGATCCCCATTCCGCGTGGACGTAACATAATTAAACTCCAACTCTTGAACCTGGGTACATCATTGCGCCAAGTGTTAAGTAGTTAAACAGCCCCGGTTGCATACCCTGAGTCGTGGTTTGCGAGTATGGCATCCCGCTAATCGCGGCAGGAACGTAACCCAAGGCTTGAGCTGGTTGACCAAAGAATGATGTAGCCTGACCTACTTGCTGACCGTACAACTGACCTTGTTGAGCCTGTTTCATAGCCTCATTCGCCATGAATCGATCAAGCTCTGTCTGGGCTAGGTTGTAACCAGTCAGACCCATGCCGCCGAGTTGTGATTGCGCTCCGAGCTGGAACCCTGCGCCCTGAAGACCTGCTGCCTGATTCAACTGCTGTGCCTGTAGCTGACGGTTCAGATCTGACTGAGCCAAGCCTGTAGCCTGGCCGAATCCTTGTTGGCGTAAGTTTGCAGATGTCTGCGCAGCCTGTCGTGCAAAAGCCTCGTTTGTGAGTGCTTGTGCCACACCTTGGCGTGATCCGCCGAACGCTCCGGCTGCTTGAGCCTGTGCCGCTGTCTGCTGCTGTTGCATGAGACGCTGACGCTCAATGTCAGCTAACGAACGGTCAATGACTTCCTGAGTGTACGGATTCATGTACTGCGAGATATCAACGCCTGGAAATGTACCGGCTGTGACAGTCTCTGGAGTGTAGCCAGTAAGACCCTTTGTGCCTTCAGCAGCAAACTTCATGTAGTCCAGTGAAGTGTCGAACATGCTTGTTGGAGCTGCTGGGCTAACCGAGCCTGAATCCGAAACAGTGCTATCCGAAACAACATTAGACGTTGAGTCAACAACAGGGTCAATATTCTGGGAAGGAGATATTATAGAGTTATACGAATCTGAAAATGATGAAAATAAGTCTGGAGATACTTCTGCTAAATTTCCGCTAACGCCCATATTTCCAGATAGGATCTGAGGCGCAGCTAACTGGTTGTAAATGTTTGCAACCTCTTGTTGCGAAACACCAGGGAATGCTTGAGCAACCTGTCTAGCGGTTGCCATTGCAGCTTCACCTGAAGGCAAATAACGCATTTCGTTCGCAATTGTACGGTTAGCCGTGTCCTGAGTGATTTGACCAGAATCAACTAACTTCTGTAGCTCTCCGACATAAGCGTTGACTTGTTCTTGCGTAAATGGCGCTGCCATAATCTATCCTACCTTAAAAAAACGTCTCGCTTGGGTCTTCTTCGTTTCGGTTGGCCCGGCCATCTTGCTCCGATACGTCCTGACCTACAGTTGTGTAGCCCTCACTTCCGCCACCCATGTAATCTCTTTGCTCATAGTCGCCAGTTGTTGGGTTGTAATCATACCCTTTCTGACCCATTGCAAAATCCCCAACAGCACCAAGAACAGACGGAAGCCCTTTGTTAGCCATCCGGCCAAAACCAGCGGTGAACCCAGGGACATAGCCCATATCATAAAATCCGTTCGTTGGAGCTTCAGGATCTCCATTGTCACCTAAAGCACCAGAAGCAATTAAGGCATCTAGTGTGCCATTAGCGCGAGCCTTATCCACGGCCTGTGCTGTCATTAGGTCTTGATACGTTGGAGCGTTTGCGTACAGAGACTCATATGAGCGTTGCAGTGCTGGGTTCTCTTCAAAGGCGGAAATGACTCGCTCTTTGGCTCCAGGATAGCTTGCGTATGCTGTCAGGCCATTGCCGACATCGATTGCACCCGGCATGTAACCAGACGCAACATCGTATTCCTGTGGGATGATACCCATGCGCTGTGCGAGAGCTGCTTGAGACTCCATGCCAGCCTTTTGACCGGATGTGAACCCTGCCATTGTTGGCCCCATGATCGGCGCGTATGGCATGTTCTGGACCGCTTGGGCGCGAGCTAACTGCTGCCGCAATGCGTCTTCCATGTAACCTGGGATTTGCACCTGTGAGGATTGGCTTCCGCCTTTACCACCACTCATTTAGAAGTCTCCTTGCTCATGACAACGAACGATTCTTTCCAACCGTGTTTGTCTAAAACTTTTGTCCAGCCCTTACGCCCAGCAAGGGTCATGGTTGTACACCCGTTCATTCTACCAAATTCTAGGGCAGATTCCTCAAAATCTATGATCTGGCTCATGTCACCACCTGCCAAGAACACATGAATGACCTTTTTCCTCGGATACACAATGATCTCTGTCACCGCGCATCCTTTCTCTCCGGCCCATAGCTGCATCCTTCCTTCGATGACTGCCGCTACGATGTCCTCAAACAGATGTGTCCCACCGGCGTACTCCAGTGCGTCCTCAATCCAAGGTCTGCACCGTAGTAACTCCTCAAGGACATTCACCGCATGCTTCCAGGTCTTAGATCCATCCGCATTGTGCCGAACTTGAATCCATCATCCTCAACAGCCTCTAGCTTAACCTGGAGCTGTCGTGCATTGATTCTGGTATCCACATAGCCGTCTACTTCATTGAACGTAAACTGGTATGTCAGTCCAGTGTCCTGCGGTGTCTTCTTGGCAGTGATCGTTGCCTTGACCGATGGCAGTGCAGCGTATTCGTCTGTGATGATCCGATTCACTACAGCAAACCGATCGCCCTGACCAATCTCTACAGGACCAGTCTCAGCGAACACTGTTCCAACCCTGGTAGCCCCATCATTGGTAAACCCTGTTTCATGCTGATAGATGTACCCATTAGCCCCAACAGCGAACGGGTCATTGAACGCACCCTGATCAGCCCACGCGGTGCGAGAGAGCGATCCAACCATCCAGTGACCAAGGCGATAGTTATAAGCGATGTACTTGTCGTTCTCGCCGGTATCGCTTGCAGTGTCTGTCGATGGGTAGAAGAACCAGAACTCACCGAACTCAGAGTTGTGGCCAGCAAACGTCTTGGCTTGCTGCTGACGGTTCATGTTGTCTGTGATCTCTAGTACCGCATCACACTGTAGTGGCTTTGTTACGCCGTCATACGTCCAGAAACCAGACTCACTCAGCCAGATCGCTGTATTACCGGCAACCGTGACAGCGTTTGGTCCAACAATACCTGCACCAGTCGCCACGCGCTCGATGCCGTAAACGAACGGAGGTCCAACATAACGCATCAAGTGTACATCTGTGTCAGTCCAGATCAGGATGTCATTACCTACCCTGCGAGCGCAGCGGATACGTCCGTTAGTCTCTAGCTCCAGATCACCGGCTGTGTTCGTCGCAGCAGCAGTCCATACCGTGTTGTCTTCCTCTGTAGACCACTGCACCTTACGCTTGTTGCCACCAGCGCCCAAACAGACCAGGTGACGCTCGTTGGTCACGATCACACCCTCGTTGTCCACGGGAGCGTTTGCGATCACTTCAGCAGCAGGGACTAGCTTGATGCTCACAGCATCCACATCAAAGTTTGGCTCTGCGTCAGATGCGGCATAGATATCAATATCAACAGAGGTGTCGTCTGTTACGAATCGGAACACATTAGCACCAACGACTAAAGTCTTATCCAGTAGGACTGTAGTCGATGTTGAGCCGGTCACCTTGATCTTTGCACTCGGTACTGTTGCAGGATCGGCATCGTTGTCTGGATCAATCAGAGTAATCAGAACTTCATAGGTCTTTGTGTCTGTCAGGCCGGTAACTGTCTGCTCAAGGTTTGTGGCAGTCGTGCCGGTCCATGACGCAACACCAGAGCCGATTGCCCACCCAGTGCCTTTGGTCCAGTCAGAGTCAGCGCCAAACGTGCCATTGGTCACAAGTTCAGACCCACCTGTTACACCGAGCTGGTACTCAACAACTCGGCCATCAGTGTTTGAGCATGCGACTAAATACTCACCCCAGTTGTCCATTGACCATGTTGTCAGTTCAATCAGAAGTGATGTGGATCGAGCGTCACCCCAGTTATCAGCACCGTACACGCCAGCGCCGTAACCAAAGCCAGGAATTGAATTAACCTTGCCGTCTGTGAAGTTGGCAGGAGTGATGTCGTACAGCGTTCCGCC
>CENS01026480.1_pt1 | contig 14126 bp, 7 predicted proteins | sample 530201 | NCBI WGS metagenome assembly CENS01 (sample SAMEA2619747, study PRJEB7988) | marine metagenome | biome: marine biome (ENVO:00000447); feature: surface water layer (ENVO:00002042); material: "saline water (ENVO:00002010), including plankton (ENVO:xxxxxxxx)" | depth 5 m | reverse complement strand
GTGTTGGACTTAGGACCACTAGTCATGCCAGCTTCTTGCAGAGCTTGCCTCTGAGGATTTAAAGATCCATCGAACGATCTTTTTATCGCTTGCGGCAAGAGACCTATGCCCACATCGCTCTTGAGATAACCCTTCATCTGAGGGTTGAGCATCCAAACAATCATTGAGTCTCTGATCAGGTTCGCCAAAGCAAAACCGGGGTCTCTCGTCACAGTTTCCCTGAGAAACTTCGCCGGGTTTGCGAATATCTTTTTCGCTAAATCATTAGAGAACACATCGGCGAGCGGGTCTGCTTCGACCAGAGCGGAAAGCTCAAGCTCAACAGCGTCATCCACTTCGAAGAAGATATCTTCCCCTGCCTCACGAACCTTGACCACGTTCGGGCTGGTGGGGTCATTCCGGTTGGCTCTGCGAGCGGTGTCGTTAGCAACGGCGTTTCGGATAGCCCTGCTTCTTGCGACGTTAACAGCGCCCGCCGTGAGCGCACCCATCGCGTTGGCTAGGTAGGACTCTAAAGGATCAGCAAGATTTTCAGAGCCCTTCTCCAGCTTCTTGGTCGGGTCGTTGTATGTAAGAGGACTGTAAACACGCTTCTTCTTCCCGCGATTGGCCTGAAAAGAGTTCCACTCCCTCTCTAAAAGGGAGTTGGTTTCGTGGTCTAGATTGAGGTAGAACGGGATGTAGTCGCTGTGCTCAAGCCAAAAGACAGCTTCCTCTCCGTCTAGAACTCCAGTATCCACGAGGAACTGGACCGTGTTCCCATTCCACTTCTGGATGTTGTGGTGGGCTACAGCGACCTTGGGGTTGTAAAACGGTATGGACAGATGCTCTTTGAGGAGATCCATATTTTTATCATATGGAGTCCTGACCTTTTCCTTGGCGGGCCTAGATTGATTCTCTCTTAATATCCTGTATGACCTTAAAGCCCTGCCGTAATCAAATACTGAGCCGACAGCGTTTGTGTTCGCGTCCTGCAAGGCAGAAAGAATCGTGACGAATCCACCTTCCGTATTCTCGTTCTCCTCGTTAAACATGTTCGAAGAGAATCGACCAGACTTCACAGTTCTAGAGTCGGGGTCGTAGTACTGGATATCTCCAGTTTCATTATCGAGACCAAGTCTCTCAATAGACAGGACGCCGTCAGCGTACTTGATGAATCCCTTGGAGAGAGACTCATTGAACATGGGGAAGAGGTTGTCGATATTCCTCGCCATGCTGACCGCGCTCTGGTCCGCGAACATGACCCTGCCGAGAGCCTTGTTGGCGAGGTCTTGCTCCGCCAGAACCCACGAATCCCACTGATCGAATGCAGCCCTTTGGATCTTTGCCACACGGTCAGCGCCAAGTGTGGATTCAAATAGGTTGTTTATGTACTTAAGTAAGCCCTTCTTTTCTTTGGGCTCTGTAACCTTGAGTCCATCAGCGTCTATCTCTATCTGAGAGACAGCGATACCTTGAGCATCCTTGTCGCCGACAGCAAGCGGCTTCGCGTTAGCGGGATCTTCTGCTGCGAGGACAGCTTGAGTGGAGACATTCGGACCCCTCTTCGACGGGATACTCTTCTTTAACTGTATGTTCTCTACTTCAGATCCGTAGTTATCTCCCGTAAACATGTCGAACACACTGTAGAAGTCGCCTGCGTCTCCGTCTTCGACGTAGTCCATGACGATAGTCATAGGCTCTTTGAAGCTGGGGCTGTTCCAAATTGCAACGGATCTGCCCGGACCCTCTGCGAACACGGTGATCTCAGGGCTATCCAAGACCTTTGGGTTCGTTCTTATCCTGTCAAAGAAACCGTTGAGAGCTTCTATGTAGTTGGAGTACGGGGTGTTCCTGCTTATCTGCCCTTCTCTGACCTGAAGCTTTTGTCTGCCAAAGCCTCTCCCGTTGGTCCGTATAATCTCCCCCTCCTTCACTACGACAGGGACATTCGAGGAGATACGTTTCGAAGCAGCATCGAACGGAACAGACCAGTTCTGACTCTCGTTAACCGTTTCAAACGCAGGGGAACCCGGCTCGATAGCCATCGCGTAGGAGTTGAAAACCTTTCTTAAAGAGAGGGCGGGTTCGCGGAAAGCCTGAGTAGCTTCCTTGAGACCTCTCTTGGTCTTAGTGCGCGTAGCCTCGATGGCCCTAAGAAGTTGAGGCGTGACATTCGGGGCTTGGCTCTGAGTGGTCCCGAAGTACCGAGTGACGGACTCAGCCAGAGCGTCAGTCCGCTCTCTGGCAGACCTCTGAGCATCTATCTGTGCATCGAAGTCAGGCGAGTCCTCAATAAAGTCAACAACTCTAGACTGGGAAACAGTATCCTGCCCAGTAGCACCCTCTCTGTACTGGACTTCCTTCACAGCAAAACCGCGTTCACGCTGGGGCTCTGCGAGGTTTTTATCCTGATTGCCCTGGATAAATTTATCCGACTTCTTCTTGCTCGACTCCGCCCGGACAAAGCCCCCGTCTTGATTCCTGATAACCCATCTGGTCTGAGACTTCTGATCAGCTTCGTAAGCAATTCGGTTTACGGGAGAATCTTCTCTCGAAATAATCTTCGGGGCTCTGCCCTCAGTGACTATCCCAAGATCCTGATGGAGCTTCTTAGACTTGTTGTAGGTCTTCCTGTCGAGGCCGGTCAGGATTTCAGCAGCTTCTTTGAACGACGGGTAGGCACCGGAAACATTCCTGACAGAGTTCTCGGAATCCTTAACCGTAGACTCGTTAGCCTTCGCAAGCGAGAGGATCGCGTCAGACACAGACCTGAAGTCTGAGTCGAGCAAGGACTCGATATCCGCTTTCTCGCTGAGCGTGTACCGCTTGATCTTCTTCTTTCTCGGCTTGCGATCACCGGGGAACACTGCCTGTGCAGGCTGACCGGAATCGTAAACGTCGATCTCGCCGATAAATGCAACCTTCTTCTTCGACGTAGGAGCATCAAGTACTACGGGGTTTATTATCCCGTTAGAGATCAGGTTATCTACAACGGCCTTGGAGGCGCTATCGACAATGTTGTCCGGGGCATTCTTGCCAATGATCTTCTTGACCATAGGTCTTACAGAGGACTCTAGTTGAGCCTTCGTCTTGTTCCCGGCGAGCTTCTTCTTTTCGTTGGAAGCAATCGAGATAGATTCAGATAGCGATATCGTGGGCAGAGAAGTGAGTTCTGCCTGCGAAGGCAGGTTCTCAATCGCCGAATAGATAGAGTTGACCTGATTAGGAGTCGCGTCCTCAATTCTGTATACAGGCTTCTCGCCCTTGGCTTTCTTGGCTCTGGACGTGGCGTCGAATATAAGCCTAGAGAAACCTTCAGTAGCCCCTTGGCTAGAATCAATATCTATGTTCCTGTCTCTGACAATGTTAAGAACGTCATCAACAGTTCTTTCTTGCGCTTGGACAAGAAGAGCCTGATCTCTAGCTTCAGCGTCAGCCTCTTCATTAAGAGCATCTACACCAAGTTGAGCTTCTCTAGAAAGCTCCTCCTGAAGCACCTTTGACTTTTGTAACTTCTCAGCATCTCTAGCGTTCTGCTCAAGTATCCTATTGGCTTCTAGAATTTTCTCAGACTCAGGCGAGTTCTCTTGCACAGAGTCAACGATGTCTACCTGTTCTTCGGCAGACTGTTCAGCCTCCTTGCCTTCCTTCTCGTTTAAAGCCTTAGCTTCTTTTCTCTGCTTCCTGTAATCAATAGCTTGGCCTGTAGCTGCGAACACACTACCGCCGACCATGCCCGCAGCGAAGCTCTCGATTGCTTCGTCAAAAACTTGCTGCTCGCTTAAGTCTATGGACTCCCCAGCCGCAGCCCTTTCGATGATAGACTGGGCCGTTTCCGTCAGGCCCTCACCGAACATCGTCGATCCAACCCTCAGGGCACTAGAACCCGCTGAAGTATTGGCAGCCTTTAGGACGGTCTGTGCAGCAGCCGTATTCGAAGCGTTTCTTACGGCAGCGTTAGCCCCTGCATCTGCAACTGCTTCGGTTAAGTTTTTTCTACCTAACCCCGTTGCGCCACGAGGTAAACCTCTGGCAACCGCAGCAGGAACCAGAGTCTCTAGAGCAGTCTGACCAGCCGCTGCAATCATCTGGTTTGCGATGTTGAAATCTTCAGTACTCGGATCTCTTCCTTCCCGTCTCGAAACTTCAGCGTTTCTTTCAAGCTGATTAGAGAGAAGGTTTGAGTATGTAAGGAATGCTGCCGATCCAAGTAGGGTCATACCGGCAATAGTTCCGGTAATAGGAAGGCTTGCGAGGGAAGCGGAAGCTAACGCGCCTGCTCCGAGACGAGCGAGTGCAGCAGGAGCGACGTACCCAACCGTCTGACCTAGCGTCTGAGCTACATACTCAGCACCCTGATAGGCTGCGGGAAAGAACCCTTCCTCACGGTAGGTGTCAGCTATATTCTCTTCCCCGGACTTTATGCCAATCCTTTGGAAAGGAGTGTACTCAGCAGCCTTCCTTGAAGCCTCTTCAGCATTAGCCAGCCCTGACCTGTAGAGTTCCTCGTCATCAAGGATATCTCCAAGAGTCATCTGAACTGCACCGGGAACAGAAGTCATCTGCTCCCTGAATGCTGCGGCAAGCTCCCCGCCGAACCGCTCTAGCAATCCGGGGTCTCGCTCCCCTATCTCCTGCTCTTGTTCCGGCGGAGCAAAGAGACTGAGGTAATCATCTTGGTATTGCTGAAAGCCAAGGAGGGCGGCTTGATCCTGAGGTGTCCCTTGCGGTACGCCAAAGACGCTTCCTGCGGGAGTCTCGTAGAGATCGTAGTCTTCTTCTCTCGCGCCTTGGGGTGCTCTGACGAAGTCGAACCCAGAACGAGGATCGACTAATCCTCCCTGCTGGAAGCCTATGTCGAATAACTCTGACCCTGTTCTTCTGTTGTATTTTCTAATGAACTCTACAAAGTTCTGACCGTATTCATCCGTCTTAGCGGGGTCGTCGCCCTTAGTCTTGTAGGCATCCCCGCCATGCCACATCTTGGCTATTTCAACAGCATCCTTGTTGCCAACGTGCTTATCGTAATGTCTTCTAAGTTCCTTCTCAGATGCGCTTCTTATACCATCTAATTCTGCATCGCTAAGAAGGTAGGTTCCTCTGCGTAGAGGGGCATTGGGGTTTGCTGCTAGTTCTCTTCTTCTCTCCCCGATTGGCATACTGTAATCATAAGCATCAGCGTACTCTTCAGGAAAACCAAACTTCTTCTGAAGTCTGCCCCTGTCAGAACCTCCGATCCTGAGGCCCTCTGTCTGCTCGTCGAAGAGTCTCTGCAATGACGTAACTTCTTCAGGGCTATAAACCCCCTTGTCTCTTTTTTTATTGTACTTAAAAGAGACAACACTCCTACCAAAGTTTATATCAGGTTCGCCCTTAGAGATACTGGTGGTTATACCAGCATCCTTGAGCATCTCTTTAACACGATCTCTATTTATCTGGTAAGGCCCAAATGCAGAAGAGCCCCTACCCGCGCTGTAACCAGTCCTTACATACTTCTCTCCGGGGAGTAGGCCGCCGGTCTCAAGGTGAGCAATTGCGTCTTTGAACGCATTAAAGCCTTGCCCGCCGATTTGGACCGGGAAGTTATCAGTTTCTTCCTCCTCAGGAAGAAAGCTAATCTCGCTTTTCCTACCTATGACAGCCAATATTTTTAACCTTAACCGTCTACCGGCCCAATGAAACCAGAGGGACTAACGGTTGGATCAGGAGAAACTCTTCTGGTTCCTTCAGTTATTGCATTTAACACATCGGGGTTAATGCCTGAAGAACCAAGGATTTGCTCAAGCAGCTCCGCTGATCTTCTTCTAATGAAATCAGATCTTTGCAGACGTTTTTCATCGTCTATGAAATTTGAATCAGGAAATAAGTCTGCTGCTTCCTGTATTGCTAGAGAAATTGACTTCTCCCTAGCACGGGACAGTTGCGAGGCTCGCCTTCCTTCAAGCGTACTCTGTCGATAAGCTCTTTGAGCTTCAGTTCTTTCTCTAGCAAGCTTGTCAGCAGCAACACCTCTGACACCCGTGGAAAGAGCTTGTGTCAGGTTGCCTACCGTAGAACCTCCGGGACTAATCGGAGCAGAAAGACCTTGAGCCGCACTCAGAAGAACCATTGCTTTCTGGAGGTTGCTCATGCCGGGAGCCTCTAGCTCGTCTCCTTCTATGTTGAAAAGATCTGCATCATCTTGATCCACATCGAGATTGACTTCACCCGGCAATCGTGTGAATTCCTGAGGACCGCTGGAAACAGAGTTACGGGCAGCTTCCACGAAGTCATCTGGCAAACCCAATAAAGTTGAACCAGCTTCATCTAACATCTCAGGCAGTTCTTCTCTTACTCTTGAGGCGGTCTCTCTCGGATTAGTTATAATCGTAGATCTATCTTTAAAAGATTGAGGTATTCCCAAAGCTCTTTGGAGCTTGATTCTTTCTATCCGCGCATCAGACTCAGGCTGATATTCTTCTCCAGTAAAAACATTAACTCTTCTAGCATCTCTGGAGTCTTGGATAGATTGAATCTGATCCTGCGTCAGACCTATGTCTGAAGCAATCGAAGATAGTCCGCCATCAATACCCATAATCTGAGCCATGATCTCTTCGTCAAACACGCCACCATCTTGGAACCCGGGGACCTGAGGCTGAGGCATCATTCCAGCCAAACCCTGTCCCATCTGCATGGGAGCTGCGGGCGCAGGCATCTGACTCTGCATGAACGAAGAGATAACTTTATCCGCCACAGTGTTGGAGCCTTGCGGCACCTGAGCCCTAGCCCTGCTCTTGGCTCTTTCGGCCATAGATAAATCTATGAGCGCACCGAGTCTGGATGCAGGATTCGCGTTAGGATCATTAACCATCTGAGCGTTAGTGGAGTCAGGTCTAACTTCTGCGTCGTCCAACGCTCTAATAAACATCTCTGAAGGTTTAAACGGCATTTGTTTTACCTATCAACCGAAGGCTTGCTTAATACCCGCAGCCGTGAGGCCGAGAGACGCAAGCTGGGAAGCGAGAGGAGCCTGCTGCGGAACGGGGCGCAAGAGTTGGCCGGGGGCTCCAGAGATGATCGCCGAAAGCTCTTGCATTCTTCTCATCGGGAAATCTCTTTCCTCGACAAACTGAGCACGGTCGAAGTCAAGCTGTCTCTGGGCGAGTTCCCGCTCAATCGCACCGGCTCTTTCCAGACCGCGAGCTAAAGCTTGCTCTCTGGCGAGAGACTCAGTGCCGAGCCTGCTGCCCGCAGCAGCTAGACCCTGCGCTCCAGATAAAGCAGAAGTCAAAGCACCGAGTTGGGTCGCTCGATCAGTCTGGAACCTTCTGGCTGCATCTTCAAAAGCTCTCTGCATACCAGCGCCACGGATGTCGGAAAGCTTTTGCGCTCGCTCAGACTCCAGACCCATTCTTTCAAGACCCTGCCTGTACGAACCCATAGCTCCGCCCTGAGCGATGCTTTGCGCTTGGTTCTGGCGAAGTCTTCGGTCGAACGCTTGTTCAGCTTCCCGAAGCTGAGGCGAAATGACACCTTCGATGAAAGGAGACATGCGTCTTTCCATCTGACCAGTGTCAAACTCTTGGAATCCTACGTTGAGAAACTCAGAAGGAAGTCTCTCCGCAGAAGCAAGCTGCTGAGCAGCGAACTGACCAGCAACGTCTCCACGATCAAACATCTCTTGAGCGGCTTGACCGGCCGCTTGCTCCTGAGCGGTAAGACCGGCAATAGCCGGAGCAGTATAAGGGACAAACCCTCCCCGATCGCCGAGTGCAAAGGTCTCGGCTTTACCTAAAAGATTCTTAAAAGTACCTGCCGCTGCCGCTCTCAGCGGGTCAACAGAAGCTCCACCACCTTTTCCCATGATTATATTCCTTTTGTACTTTAAATTTTAGAAGCTATAGGATTGAGATTTATTTTTATCAGCACGTTCGAGTGCTTCCTCAATCGCTCTTTTTCTGAAAATTTCTTTTAAACGAGGAGAGAGTTCCAATTCATCTTCACCGGGACCGGGCGTGTCATCAAACATGACCTTTTCTCTGAAGATCTCTCTTTCGAGTCCTGGGGTCAACTTAGGAATTTCAAAAGTCTCAGGATCAAATTCTTCAACCAACCCGCCATCTTGGTATCCGTATCCGGCCATGCCACCGTCTCGGTACATGTACTTAGCGAGGCCGCCCCCGGCCATCGGGAGGGCAGCAGCTTGTTCGGGAGTTCCCGTCTTGATGACTCGCAACTCTTCGACAAGATCCCTTAACCTTCTCGCCCCGACCTCGGTGCTTCCATCCCCAGCATGTGCAACTGCATCAGCAGGAATGACATACTCCCCATGAGAAAGTCTGGCGTTGATAGAGTCAGACATCCCGTCACCCGTCTGGGCAGAAGAAGCGAGTGAAGACATGAGAGACATAACAAACTCTTCACCAAATCTAGAGATACTCTCGATGATGATTATCTCTCTCTCTTCGTCAGTAAGATCAGACTCCTCGTCTAATGCAACCATTAAGATCTTCAAAAGATCTTCGTCTTCTTTAGACAGGTTCATTCCTTGGAGGTCAGACTCCATACCCTCCGCTTCAGCATCAACTAAGCCGCCGTCCTGAAACGGGAAGCTCATGCTCACCCGCTGCATCTTTCCGGGCAGGTTCGGCCTAATACTAACTTCGACATCTTCATCGCTAAAAGGATTCATTGAGGAAGGCAAGCTGGGGTTAGTCACTCGTTCTGCAAGGTTAATAACAGAATCTAAACCAAACTTACTACCCTCTTCAGACGCATTAATGGGCGTAGCTGCTTTCCTTCTCTTGGGAGGAGCTTCTGCTTTCATGAATCTTTCAGGAACTTTAATAAGTCTGCTTATAATGTCCTCTTCATTAACAGCTAGACCACCATCGGCAAACCCATCGCGATTGGCCCTAGCTCGCATCATGCGAATCGTATGGCCGCCGCCGGGTATGCGTCGCTGGCTTTGATTTTCTTCTTCCCTACTTATGATGGCTTCATTAACAAGCGTATCTATTTCAGGTCTCGTTATATAAGGCTGACCTTCGGTATCAAGAGCTGGCGTTTCAGTTTCCTGAAAAAACATTCTCCTGAACGGAGTTGCCTGTGCTCTGTTGCCAGCTTCATAAGAAGCTCCAAGGTTACTTACTTGAAAGGCAGAAGGATCAAAAGCAGAAAGACCCTGACCGACACCCAATATAGAAGAAGGTCTTACAGTGGACATTAAAGAACTACCGAGGCTACCGCCGAGTCCCACTGTTGGCGAAGCGGGAGCAGCTAAACCACCGTTTTGAAATCCCAAACCCAACGAAGCTAATCCTCCGTCTTGAAAAAACGTAGGGTATAAATCCTTGCTTATAACTTGCTTTCCAAGAATATATGCTAAAGGCATCATAAACCTTCTCCTTAAACGTAGTACGTCCCTGTTCCTGCGCCTTGCTGCTCTTCCCAAGAAGCAGGCCCTTGAAACGATGATGTGTAATTAGGGTTAGAACCGCCGGGGAGAAGGGCGGAGGCTCCGCCGAGTCCCAGAAAAGCCGCCGTCCCTGGGTTCGCAGCAACCTGACCACCTATAGTGGCAAGGGCAGGGTTCATACCTTGAGCTATGGCTGCATCTGCAATTCCCTTTGCTCCAGTGATTGCAGTCTTTGCGCCCTCTGCAATCAATGGATTGGCAGCAATCGCACCTGTAGGAGTAGCCACAATTTGACTACCCACACCCGCAGTTTTCGCCGCAGCAGCCTTCGCAGCACCAGCAGCGCCAAGGCCCGCCCCAGCGAACCCTCCGGTGATGCCTCCTACTAGCATCTTTTTCCAGAGGGGTTCGTCCTTGGGCCCCAAAGCAGCGCCAAGACCAGCACCCACAGCAACACCCGCAATAGGGGCTGCGTTGGCGGCAATGAAAGCTCCAATGGGAGCAAGAAGCGGTAAAGCCATTACGTTATCTCCACTCCCATCGCGGTTACAGCTACATTTGTAGAACTACCCGTGCCGAGCGTGAACTTTAAAACATCTCCCTTTGTTGCAGAAGATGGAGTGGATGAGTTTGTTCTAGCAGAAAGAGTAAGACCTAAAGATAAAACTTTAGTTTCTTGATGATTAACTGATATATTTCTTAATAAATAATTTTTAACAGAAGTAGAACTTCCATCTTCACCAGAAGATGAATCGTAAAGCATAAGACTAAAATCTTCATGCCCACTGGCTGCCGATGTATTGCAAATAATTATGGATGTGACCAAAGTCTGAACAGGAGGATCGTATGCTCTGGTATACGTTATCGACGATCCAGCAGAAGAAGCACTGGTAACAGGAACCGAGTACAACTCAATCTCGTTAGTCCCGTTAGAAGCAGCTTGACCAAGTATCTTGAAGCTCTCCATTAGGTTATACTTTCTATTCCAAGCTTAGGAATAAGCAAAAGCTCTCTTTTGGAGTATAGCGAAATAGCTGAACTTTTTCCAAAAGATACATTCTCAAGGGATGTAGAGATTTCAAATAAAGAATCCTCTAACGCCTTCACAAGTGCGTCCTGCTCTTCCTTGTCATATGTGTCTGCCGCCGAGGGCAGGGTTTTATTCTGAACCATTATGACTTCTCTCCGTCTGGCTTGAGATCAATCCTGATATCTCCTAAGCGCCAAGAGAAATCAGCCGAAGACGCTGAGACCCGAATTGATGCCGAACGGGCTCTACCCCTGATCGCAGTCGAATTAAATTCAGGAGCGTAAGTCTCAGTGTCCCCGGAGGAATATCGTACCGTGACGCTTTTCTCAGATTTCTGAGCTTTCCCGGGCAGGTCTCTCCCCTTGACTCCTACCGTGATATCCCGAGTCGAGTCCCCGGTGGTATTGAATATATCGATATCCGGGATAATTCTCTGGTAGAACGCATACTGCTGACCATCCATCAGATCCATATCGCCGGTCTCAACATGGGCATCGATAGGCGAAGCCTGAGCCAAAGTCCCGTCTTCGTGAGTAAACAACATACTTCTCACGGCAGGAACGGTGACTGTAGAAGGCTGACCGTCACCAGTAGCTCCTCCAGTCGTTTCAGAGACAGAAGTATTGTACCTCTCAATGACTCCAGCCACCGGCAAGTCATAGACCCGAGCATCGTCCCAGGATGTTCTGTTGTACGTCGTCCCGGCTTCAGTCTCTGAGCCAGAGCCAGATTCGCCTAGAGACGACATGTCGTAGCTGCCTATCGACCAAGTTTTATTAGAGTAGTTATACGATACAAATCTATCGCATTCTTTAGAGTTAGAAGAGGGATAAAAAAATAATACTTCAGAAAACTTAAAGTTCGTATGAACAAAGCACTTACTTATTTCTTCTCTATTTATATCATCAAACACATAGTTAGTTACGTTATCGCTAAGAGGGAAAAGCCTTCCGTTGTAAACGTAGAATCCGTCGTTAGCCATAAAGAAGATATTATCGTCAGCTACGGTCGCGGCCTTCTCTGAAACAATAGATGCCTTAGATGTAACAAGAGTAAACCCGTAAGTTATTGGGAACCCGACATACTTCATCGAGTACAGAGCAGAGTTTGTAAATATTAAGTTTTCATTCTTCGTTGGCATACCTGTAACAATAGAACTCCCCTCGTCGAGAACTTGACCCCCGGCCTCATTGGAAGGAGTCGGGAACCAATCGAATGGATTGAATGCGTCCGACCAGCGAACAAGCATTGAGTTAGGAGAAGACGCGCCAACGTCATTTGCTCCTAAAGCAACGCAGTGACCGAACCGCTCAGACATCAGGAACTTCGTGCAAGTCTCAACAGCTTCTAGCTGCCCACTGACGCTAGTTATATCTACAGCAACATTTCCTTCTATCGGAAGACCTACATTCGTGTTAGCAGAAGTGTCATAGTAGTAGATAGGACCATTGCTGTTAGATATAAGTATGTCTTCCCCAAAGTTATCTACATAAACTTTTCTATGCTCAGCAACTTCTAGACTTTGAGATGAAGCCGATCCCCAGTTTCGAGTCAATCCTGTTCTTGTCGTATAACTTCCGTCAGAAGCATCATAGTCAGCTATACCAAATTTTACTGCATTGCCGGAGCTATCCTGAGGGCCATTCGCTTCGCCTGCGCTAGTAAATGTAGAACCCAAAGGGCTCGCCACTGTGATCGTATTAGGAGTTGAAGCCGAGTCTACTGCGGCAACCGTGTACCAGTTGTTGCTTATCTCTGCGAAAGTAAGGGGCGCATCTCCAATGCTTGTGGTAGTTGAAGTGCCTCCTCCAGAAGTCCTTTGAGTAAACTCCGATATGTAGATAAGATCGTTTACAGCGACAGCGCCTATTGTGGAAGCGAGAGTGGAAGTCATGGAAAAAACAAGATTCTGATCCGCTGCGCCGGTAGTCACTTCTACTTTGGACAGGGTGTAACCAGCGCCTCCTACGCCGAGAGGGTCTTCTTGACCCCATGTTCCTGCGCCCCATCCAGTTCCCGAAGGAATAGAACTGTTAATTCCTGAAGGGATCTTGTAAGAAAGATCGCATGAACCACCGCCGGATGCGACATTTGTATTGGGAAGTATCTTTGAATAATTAGAATCATACAAGGCAATCATATAATGATCGTCATCTAATACTTCTACAATCTCAAATCCTTCATCAACACTGGTTAACGACTCAGCCGTTATGCCAGCAAAGCCGGAGCCGACAGCAGTAAAGACAACAAAGTCTCCGACAGAAGCACCATGCTCTCCGTCCTCTATTGTCACAATATTTACGTTGTGCCTTATCTGCTGAAAGGGATTAGATAAGCCAGAAGCAGTCGCCCTTACGGGTGTGATATCGTATTTGTTTTCACCTGTAGCTATATAGAACTTGTTATTAGTTCCTATAAACCTAAACGAATCATTACTGAAGTCTTTCCAAGACCAGATAGCACGAGTGACCCCGTAAAAAGTAGATGAGTTAGAGGGGTCAATTCTCCAGCCTCCGATGCTCTCGGCAGACGCAGTTCTCCAGCGAACATTATTTGCGTCGTACCAAGTCTGCCCAGCCGCGTAGGACGTAGACTGCTTATTTACGCCAGGGGGTACTTGGATCTTAGTTAAAGGCATTCTACTTCCAGACTTTGGCTACAAAAGACCAGCCGCCAGCAGAACTGAATGTTCCCTCGCTACCTGAAGTAGCATTGAGACCGTTTATCTGACTTGAAACTAGTACTTTTACATAAGTGTTACTAGACCAAATCATTACGCCTCTGCCGTTATTTACATACAGAGTTCTTGAACAAACTTCTACAAAGTCATTTTGAACATAACCTATGTCAGAAGAAGCATCTGTTCTCTTTAAAAATACTTGCACTATGGACGGGTTGCTTCCAGAGCTTATTGAAAGACTACTAATATCAAATGTATACGTTGCTGCTCCGGTATACGCTGTTGTTCCTTCGAAATATCCGCCCTGACCACTAACCATTCCTGAGTGGTAAGGTTGACCCCATCCATCACTGCCGGTGTTCTTAACTTGAAGAACATTAGTGTTCGCCCTGACTCCGTATCCGCCGTTACCCAGCGTAGATCCAAAGTTTAGGTGAGAATTGTTAGGGATAGATACGCCGTTGGTAGCAGAACCCACCGCCGTGGTATTGTCGATGTCTAGAACGATATCCCCGCCCGTCCCATTAGGCGATAATGTGATCTGCCCGTCAGCAGCGTCCTCGATCGTAATCGTCCCAGCATCAGTCTCGCCTGCCTGAATAGTCAGGTTGTGAGCACCGCTCGAACGCAGAATGACATTGCCGCTGCCAGAGCCGACAACAACATCTCCAGTTCCAGTCGTATGGAGTTCGACATCTTCGTCTGCACCATGCTTGGCTACTATCTTCGTAAACGTGCCAGAGCTACCGCCCCGAAGCTCCAGACCACGAGTGCCGCTCCCCCTGACTACAGGAGTGGCTCCAGAAGTATCCGTACCGAAAGTGTTCGTATCTGACGTAACAGTAAATGTTGCAGCTTCTTTTTCAGAAGTTGTGTTTATAGTCGGAAACACATTAAACTGCGGAGTCGATCGAGTATCTACAGATAAATAAGTATCTCTTTCAAACTCGTTAGAAGCAAGTCTGTTGTCTTTAATCTCTAAAGCAGCCTCGATGTCATCTTTTATAATGATATCCGCAGCAGCTTCACTCATGTCT
>CENS01019376.1_pt1 | contig 14133 bp, 10 predicted proteins | sample 530201 | NCBI WGS metagenome assembly CENS01 (sample SAMEA2619747, study PRJEB7988) | marine metagenome | biome: marine biome (ENVO:00000447); feature: surface water layer (ENVO:00002042); material: "saline water (ENVO:00002010), including plankton (ENVO:xxxxxxxx)" | depth 5 m | reverse complement strand
TGGTGGTGGTGGTGGTGGTGGTGGGAATGGTGGTGGTTCTGGTGGAAAATCTGGTGGTATGAATGGTTCTGGTTCTGGTGTTGGTTCTGGTGGAAAATCTGGTGGTGGTAGGAATGGTGGTGGTTCTGGTGGTGGTTCTGGTGGTGGTGGAGGTGGTGGAGGAGGAGGATCAATAGTTGATGTATATCCGATTCCAACATTTTTTATTACAATTTCTTCAATTTCTTGTCCTGGTACGCAATTTGAATTATTTCCTTTTGTTTTTATGACGAAAGATCTAACATAAGTTGAGAAGAACTTTCCTTCCGGAGCATCATTTAGATAAACTTCTGGTTCATATAGTATTGGTTGGCCAGAGTTGATGATTAGATCTCGAATACTATCATCAACAACACCAATTATCCTAAATGCTCCGTTCTCATCAAATCCGTCTTCATCAAAAAATGTTATTTGCTGATCTGTTTGATCAGATCTTGGTCCAGAACTAACAATTTCTGGATCTGGCGTACTACCTTCGTCTTCAAAAATTAATGGTCCATATTTTGTTTGAGGTTCAACGGCGACAGAATATGATCGATTACCCTTTTCAACGTTTTTATCTCTGTTTGCCAAAAAATCTCCATCAGGGAGACCTGGTATTTTGATAGAAATAATTGCAATACCATTTGTTTCTGGGTTATCATCCCATCTATAATCAAATCGAATATTAAAATTTTCTCCTCCAGAAGTTCCTCCAGTGAGAATAAAATAATTCCCTCCTTCCTTAACGAAAAAGGCTGTTGGTAAATCTTCTGATTCTTCTTTTTCAACTGGTCCTGCTTCTAACTTCGGTCTTGAACCTCTAATAGCATCTCTTCCGAACCAGAGACTAAATCCAAATCTATCTTTTTTTCTTACAATTGGTTTATTTGTATTTTCATTTAATGCTGGTTGAAAAACTCCTCCAGTATCTCCGGAAGCTGATCTTTGCGAAACATTTTTAATTATGATTTCATAATCATCATCATCATATGGAGTATCGAATTCTATTCGATAGTGCTTTTTATTATTAGTAAGAGAAGATCTTTTATTTTGTATAAAAGTTGGATCGGGCAATCTCCCCTGTCTTTTCTTTTTTCTTTCGGGATTTCCTCGTGAAGATACTGAGAAATTGGAACTTACAGTTAATCTTATATTTTCATTATTGACATCATCATATTCATGAAAAACTCTTGCTCTGTATATACATTTCCCATCTTTATCTCTACGTTTATCATTATTTCCATCGCTATCGCCATCATCACTAGTTCCAATAGGCCCAAATGTAATAGGATCGACGGGAATATCTATTATTTCATTAGAAATAACTGCAAATCCATCTGCATTAGATCCATTTCCACAATCATCAATAAATGCAACATATGGGGGAGATTTATATCCACTACCTTTATTGGTTAAGTTAACACCAACAATTTGTCCCAATCTATTGACAATAGCATCACCAGCAGCACCAGCACCACCTCCACCAAATATTTGAACTTTTGGTGGTCCACATCTATTACCTAAAATATCTGGGCAATTTGCTAATTCTGGAAAGTCTGAGATAGTTCCATCAAACTCATTAAAATTAGTTCCAAATAGTTTAAAGTCACCAGTCCATCTATCAAATCTATTCAATAGATCGGAAGTTTCTCCATCACTAAGATTCAAACCATCTAAGAAATTTTCAAACTTATCTGCTGCTTCTTGCTGAGGTCCACCCCACCATTGTGCTTTTCTTGTTCTAATTTCTGGACACTCCGGTCCTTTTGAACAGAGAAAATTCTCAAACCCAAGAATAAAATCTATTGCACTCATAATATTGGAAGCAATTTTTGTAATGCCACCAAGAGCACTCATTATACCTCCCAATATTGGTTCTAATGCCTTATCAATTCTATTTCCAATATTATTAATCATGGAATTTGCAAATTGTTCTGCTGCACAGAAAGGGAAATTAACTACATTTCCAATCAAAGAAAATAGAAAATCTCCAACTAATTTTCCTAAACCTTTAATTATATCCCCGATTTTGCAAAATAATGTGTCAATAATTTGTTTCAATGCAATATTTTGAATATTAGAAGCTAGTTCTGGTAAAGTTTCTTCAAAAAATGCTTCTAATTGCTCTCTAATGATGCCAATAAAAAAGTTTCTTGCTCTTTGAATCAAGTTTCTCATAATACCAGAAATCAATTCAACGGCATTTGATATTGTACTTTCTAGTCCAGAAACAGCATTTAATGCTGGATCTACAAATTTATTAAAATATTTTTTAGATGTTTTTAAACTTGCAAAAACTTCTTGAATTGCTTTACTAATTCCAGCAACTGTTGAATCTCCACAAGGATCTATATCAAATCCAGCCTCAATAACTTTCTTCCAATATGCATATGATTCACTATTAATATATGTTTTACATGGATCAATATTTTCCTTCATCCATGAGAGATCAGAATCTCTAGAAGTACATTTTTGTGCAAAAGAATTAGATGCTTCTTGAAGTTGAGCTTTTTCTGTCTCTAATTCATTAAGTACTTCTCTAAGATTTAGAATTTTATCATTGTCGCCAGAAGCAATTGCATCATTAATCCCATCGTTAGTCCTACGAATGCGTCGAGCATTTTTTCTCAGACCACTATTAATTAATTCTGGAGATAAATCAATAAAAGGATTTGCCATTTATATAAGTAAATATCTCTTTGTTTTTTTTTATTTATTATAGTATTATGGTATTATTTCATTTTGGGTTTAATAAGTGCGCCAGGAACTAATTTAAGTGCCTCTTTTCTAGTCATTCCCGTTTCTGCAACTGAACCATCTCCTTCTGGAGATGGACTTGAAGGTCTCGCAGTTGGTGAACTAGTTGATCTTCGTTGAGTATCAGTCTTTATGAGAGTTCCATATGTTGTTTCCTGAGATTCTGCTTGCTGTGCAGTAAGATTTGATTCGTTTGTTGATCTTGGAATAACTCCTGTAATTCTAGGATATTGACCTTCGCTATCTAAAAAGTAACCACAAACAAATTCTCCGCCACGAATTCCACATAACAATCTATTACCGGACCCATGAGTCGGTGGCATTACCACAGAGGCAAATTTTAGATCTTTATTTTTAATTGTTGCATCTACAGAATCGACACCTTTTCCATTTGGAAGAGTAGAAAATAATATTCTAACCTTATAACGAAATCCATGACCATTTATATCGGTATCATTATCTGTTTGATTAGGTGCTACTTGACCTTCCCAATAACCAACTGGATTGAATTTCATAATTAACTTAAATTAAACTAGAATTTCCGTAATTATCTCTCACAATAGTAAGTGAAGTATAGGACTCAGTAGCAGAAAAGTGATGACATAATCCTAGAATTAAATATCTTCCAGTATTGAATCCACCCAATTCTTTTGAATCTTGAGTAACTTTTTCAAATTTGCATAATATTAAATTACCTGCCTCTAAATTCGGATTACATGGTATCAAAATATTTATTGCCTGAGACATTAAAATATTGTATCTTATTACAGATTTTGCAAGGAAGTCTGCAGGATCATTATTGGTTCGTTTTGTTATTGTTACATCAGTCATTCCTCTGGGTATAACCATCGTATATCTACGAGTTGGTTTGGTTGGTGGATTTGAAATATTTTCAAATTTTCCATCATCTGTTAAAGTATAATATCTAACAAAAGTTTTTTGTTGATCCTCATACATAAATCTAACTTCCGCATAAAATCCAGATTTGAAAATTTTTGAAATATTAAGATCTCGATAGGTTGGGGAGGTTAGGATCTTAAAAGCATTTGCATCTTTTTCAATATCAGATTGAAAAACTCCATTATAAAAATATGGAGTTTTTGGATTTATTGGTTGCTGATCATACATTAAGAAATCTATTGATTTGAAATAAAATCCACTTTTTGTTTCATATGCAAAATAACCTGGATCACCTCCAGCTGGAGTTGATAATGATGCTAAGTGTAATATTACCTCATAAGGAGTTCTATTTGAACCAGTAAATCCATATGGTATTGATGCATTTTCAATATCAGTTCTTGATGGTTCATATTCAAGTTTTTCTTTAAGAATTTTTTTGACAGAGTTTGCTACTTGACCACTAAATTTTTCATATACAGTATTTTGAAAATTTTTTTCACGAGTTTGAGAAACTAATCTCACCTGACCAATTTCATTTGTGGGAGATTGTGATAATAATGATGAACTATCAACCTTCATGTAGTTTTCAGATTGAAAATCTAAAATACCTAAGGAATTTTCAAATTGGAATCTAACTTCTTCATTTCCTCTCATTTTTGAAGAATCTCGTATTGTTCCAACTCTTTCCTGAGGGTCTGTTGAAGATTTTGCACTATTTCCAGTATCAACATATGTAAATGTTGCTGTAGTAAATGGAGACAAAAGAGTTTCATAATAACTAAAAGTTGTCACATTCCCATCAAATGGAATTCCATTTACGGATATACTTCTTTGTGCGGGTAAAATAGATACTGACATTTTTATACAGGTATTGGCATTGGAATAGTATTGTTCTTAATTATATAAACTCTCTGTAGTGCAATTGTTCCTGTTTCTGATTCGGGATAAGTATCTTCTCTTATATTTCTACTTAATGATGTGGGTTCAATTACAGGACGTTCAACCTCTACCTGTAGATTCTGTGATTGTTGTGTAAGTTCTCCTGCATCTAAACGTCTAAGATATTCTCTTCCCTCAGGACTGTCTAAATTTTTTGGTATCTCTTCTAATGGTACTGTTTGTCTAGTTGATTGTGGTGTTGGTTGTGGTGTGGGTTCTGGTTCTGGTGTTGGTTTTAAATTGTTCTCTTTTTCTTTTCCTAATACTTCAGCAATAACTTCTGGAGAAATACTAGCAGCGTTACCACCATATCCACGATATAGACTTTGACCCCTCTTGATATCTTGTTTTGGTATCGGTCCAATACTAGAAGTTGAGGCATATTCACCTTTCTTCATATCATATGGAACACCAATAGAGGCAAATTCTGCTGCTAATGCCAATTGTGCCTTTTCTAATGACGATCCTGCAGCACCAGTTAAAAACTTGCCGACAGATGGTCTTTTATAATTAACGACATATTCTTTAAACTTATCTTGAGTTTCTTCATTAAAAATATCATCTCTACTGATTCCCATATTTTTCACAAAATCCTTCATTGTGCTTGGGATAATTTGATACTTGCCAACAGCATAAAGTTTCCCTCTTTGAGTATTCATAATTTCACCAACAGTCATTTTAGAAATTGGTTTTGGTGGTGTGTATCCTGCCTGACTTCCAGCAGTTCCAGTGTTATAAGAATTTATACCACCTTCCCCTCCAGAAATAGTAGAAAATAAATCATTTCCAACTTTGCCGCCTGCACCAGGACCACGACGACCACCACCAGGACCACGACGACCACCACCAGGACCACGACGACCACCACCAGAACCACGACGACGATCACCCTTGAGATAAGTTTCAATTTCTATTATTGAATCTACAGTATCTCCAAATCTTTTTCTATTTTCTTTTACTAGTTTAAATATGAAGTTGTTAGATTCGACAACTTTCGCATAGTTAATAAAATCATTAGATTTTTTCAAAGATTGTTTTTCTGCTATTTTGCTAGAATTATTACTGACTTTTTTATGAGTTACTAATCCACCTTTCGCATATTTTTTTGGTGGTTTTATTTTTGTTGGTTCTGGAGAAGCAAAATCAGATCCACCAACCATATCACCAACTCTTACAGTAGAACCATCAGGCATTATATTTGGTTCATCTGCTCTTCTATCTATTGGTTCATCTACTATTCCACTATCTGTTGGTTCATCGCCTTCTTCGGGAATAGATTCTGAAGGTAAATCGGAAAGATCTACATCCAACTCTTTATTGAGAGTATCGAATTTTTTGTCAATATCATTCAGATTTTCTTCTATTTCTTTTTTCTTTGGTTCTGTTAGAAAATTAACTAAATTAATAATTCCATTTATTCCATTTCCAATTGCATTGAATACAAAAGAAAGTCCATCAAATATCCATTTATTATTTTTGAAAAAATTAGAAACTGCTGATATGATTTGGGGTAATTTATCAACAATGACACCTGTTGCTATTATAGTAAAGAATTCAAATAATTTATCAAAAATACTTCTAAATGGAGTTTTTGCTTTAGATGCAATATTATTAAAGACTCCAGTAATACCTTTTAAAGGACTTTCCAGTTTTCTCTCTCTTTGAATCCTAGATTGTTTTTGAAGTTCTTTTCGAGCAAAATTTTTATTCTTTATTTTTAAAGTTTTCAGTTGTTTATTTGAACGTATCAAATAACTGTTTATATTTGATACGTTTAACTTTAAATTATTTGTTTGTTTCTTAAGACTTTTCATTTATCATTCTCCTCCAAATTTAATCCCTTCAATATCATAATAAGAAATTGAGGTATTTAAATAATCATTAAAATGATCAAACGGTGAAATTTCTGGTAAATTTAAAGAATCTTCTTTTGGTTTAAAGGTTGGAATCTTTGGAAGATTAGATTCACCATTCATAACTACTGGCGGAAGTTCTATAAAATTCATTCCGCCATTTTTTCCATACATACTAGATGTTTTTAAATTTTTATGTGGCATTGAAACTGGAATAACACTTTCACCATATAATTTTCCCACTTGTTCAGATTTAATTACCTGCTCAACATCACTTGCTCCCTTTCGATATCCTCTTTCATATAATTTGTATTTAACCTGCTCCATTACGTCCAGAGTGTCACCAGATGATATTAGTTTTCCAGAATTAATATCAAAAAGTTTAGTTTCTGTAATTCCAAGTAAATCACTCCCTTTAATCATTCTCATTCCTAATTCCGGAATTGTAATTCCCTTACCACTTCTATTTTCAGTTTTAATGAATTTTTGCAAGTCTTTTTTTGTTATTTTTGTTGGTCTTGGTTTGGGTGCCGCAGGTGAAGCAGCAGGTGGTGGTGGTTCTGGTGTTGGTTTGGGTGCCGCAGGTGAAGCAGCAGGTGGTGGTGGTTCTGGTGTTGGTTCTGGTGTTGGTGATGATTTAAGTTTTTTTACTTGCAATTCTCGATATTTTTCATCATAAAAATCTTTTAGAGAGTCTAAAAATTCTGTAAATCTATTTTCAGTTTTAATCTGCTCCTCAATTATATTTTCTTGAAGTTTAACAGCATTTGTAAACGCATCCCATGAACTTCCTCCTTGATATTTTATGCTTGCGAGAACAGGAAGATATCTTTGTGTATTAATTTTATCAATAATATACTCTCCCTTTTCTGCTTCAATTATAGTTCCGCCTTCAGAGTGTAGTTTTCCTCCGATCATTCCACCTTTCTCCATTTTTGGAGGTCCTTCTTCCGCCTCTTCTTTTGGTTTAACTAACATATCATAAACTGATCCACCGAGAAGATCACCCACAACACCACCAGCGATTGTTCCTACTCCAGGAATGGGAATAAGAGTTCCTAAAGCAGCACCAAGTGCGGCACCAATTGATTTAGCAGCTGCTCTACCTAATGATTCTCCTAGTGCTAATGAAACTGCAAAGTCAATAAGTGGACCAAATACTGGTATTCTTTTAAAAATAGGTCTTAAAAGTTTGGAAAGACCTTTTGCTCCAGGACCCATTCCCATTGACTTCATCAAATTTTTTCCAATTTTCTGCATTGCAATATTGGTTTTTTGCAGACCTTTTTGTAAAACGTTTTTATTTTTTGGCGCAAATTGTGATACTTCTGTTTTATAAAGTCGATTATTAACAAATCTTCCTGTAGACCTTGTTCCAATAGGAGTCCTTTTCCTTCTTCCTTTGAGAAGACCTCCACGTCTTTGAGTTTTTGTTTTGGTGGTAGTTGTCGTTCCTCCTCTTCTTCCTCTACCGAAACCTTTACCTAAAAACTTTAATGCTTTTCCTATTCTTCTTATAAAGGTTACTAGTTTTATAAGACCACCTATTACCTTAGTACCAATAAGAAGACCAACAAGAAGTTTCCAGTTCTTAGTTAAAAAATTAAATATATTTGATATTTTTTCTCTATTTTCTTTTTTTGATAACCAATCAAACGCTTTTTCTAAAATAACACCTGATAAAATAATTCCAAGAAATTCTTTTATCTTATCAAATATTGATTTAACAGGTTTTGTTATAGGTGCAAAAAGACCCGTAATTTTTTTAGCAACACCACCAAATTTCTCTAAAGAAAACTCTTTTCTTACTCTACTTTGCTTTTCTTTTTGAATTCTTGCAGTTTTTAATAGATTCTTTTGCTCTGCAATCCTATTGGTAAAATCTAATTCTAATTGCTTTTGAATCTCAACTAATATTTTATTTGTTTCGACTAAAGATGATGAAATAAGTTCCGTATCAGCACTTAGTTGTGGATTTTTTGCTATGTTCTGAACAGATTTTTTTTCCTTTAAAAAATTAAAGGTTGAAGTTTTTAATTCAGGTTTCTTTTTCTTAAGAAAACTAAATGTCGGAGTTTTTAATTCAGGTTTCTTTTCGGATAGTCTTTTTGCTAATGATAATTGTTTCTGAGTTTCGACTAATAGTTTATTTACCTCAACTAAAGATGATGAAATAAATTCCGCATCAATACTTAATTGTGGATTTTTTGTTATGTCCTGAACAGATTTTTTTTCCTTTAAAAAATTAAAAGTTGAAGTTTTTAATTTTGATTTTTGTGACGATAATGTTTTTGCCGCAGAATCACTACCCTTCAAAACCGAAGAGGAAATATTCCTCTTACTCAGTTTAGGTTTTGGTATTGATGGTGCTAAAAAAGATTGGTTAAATTCCACCAGATTGCTGCTGCTTTAAACGTTGATCTTCGAGGTAATTTTGAAGTAATGCAATATATACTTCCCTCTCCCATGGAAGCATATTTTCAAGTTCAGTCAATGAATATTTATGGTACTGCATCAGGGCAAAGTTAGTCTCATAGTATGACTCTAAAGAGTTGTGAGCCATACTCAACTGAAAAAACTTGCTAGACCCTCCAAAGTAATATCACTAGTAACTTCTGTTTTAGGATTCTTTACTTTAACAGTATGAGAAAGTTTGGGCATTGTAGAAAAGAATGTCTCAATGTCTTTAAATTGTTTAGTATTCATTTGCTCAATAAATTCTTTCAATTCTTTTGTCGTGGAATCAGATGCCATCCAAGATTCTTCTTCACTATAAATCATTTCAATACAAGAAACAATCATATCTAAAGACTTATCCACATTTGCATCATCTCCAGCATATTCAAAATTATTCTCAACAAATTGATCTAATGCGGGATATTTGAATTTTAATGATAGTGCATTATCTAACTTAATAGTATCAGAGTGATTTTTGTCTTTTTGGACCTTGATACTATCAATGTCAATTTCTAATTTAACTTTTGTTTCATTATCATCAGGACAAGTTACATTCACTTCAATCTTCTCTCCAATAGATTTTGATCTTATATTTAAGAAAAGATATTCAATATCAAATGTTGCTAACTCGGATACTTTCACACCGCGAGTAATAATGCAATTATTTAAAATATCAACAACTGCATTTGTAATCTGCTTCATATCTTCAGATTCAAGTGCCATTAATAATATTTTTTCTTCTTTAACTAAAAATGGTCTATACTTAATTTTCTTTTTTGTAGATGGGATTTCCAACTCATATGTCGGAGTGCTAATTTTTGGTAAAGGCATAATAATTCATTATAACTTCGATTGTGATTATTTATCACTGGTTTCCAAAGAGACCTGCTATTGCTGCTCCTTGTCTTTCATAATCAACTAAAGGTGTATCTGCTGCTCTATTTAATAATGAATCTGGATTATCAAAACTAAATTGATCAGTAGAGGGTTGTTGGGTTTTTCCCGACACATCTCTTATAACATCATAGTAATCATATCCTAAAGTTACAGTCACTTTCAACAATTCTGCAGGACCATAACTAACTGTAGTGCTAGTTAATGCTTTTGGAAAAGCATTCTTTAGTCTATATCTAAGTACTGTGCCGCTCAAATTTCTTTCAAATTTTTGAATTTCAATATTATTTACTTTATATGCACTAGGATAAATCATTCTTCTAAAATAATTTGGTTCCATATTTCCCATTGCTTTTATACTTCCTCCACCGATATAATTCATCCAAGTTTCAAAGAATATATTTGCTCGATATTTTCTATCAATATAAAAAGTAAAATCAATATCAGTATACATTCTAGTATGAGCAAATTGCTGAGTAACTCCCATATAATTATCTTTTACTTCTGCGGTTGCATATGCAGATGCAGGGAGAACTGCTTCAGAACATAATAATCTCATATCTCTTTGAGAAAACTCATATGCATCTTTATTAATTTCAAAAAAATTCTTAAGATCAGGATTATTATCTAATGGACCTATTATTACATAATAATAATTAGACATACTGAGATCACCAAGAATTTTCATCTTGGACATATCCATCGAATATGATTCTCTACTAAGACTATTTTGAGTCGCCATCTAAATATTTCTATAGACTTTATTATTGATTATTTAGATGTCATATAAGGGAAAATATAGTCCTTCATATCCCAAAAAATATAAGGGTGATCCAACAAATATAATTTACCGTTCTCTATGGGAGCGTAAATTTATGGTGTATTGCGATAAAAATCAAAACATTTTAGAGTGGGGAAGTGAAGAAATTGCCCTTCCATATCGATCTCCAGTTGACAATAGAATTCATAGATATTTTCCAGATTTTTATATTAAGGTAAAAGAATCAACGGGACAAATTAAAAAAATGTTGATCGAAATAAAACCGAAGAAACAAACTACTCCTCCTAAACAACCGAAAAGAAAAACGAAGGGATATATTTACGAAGCATATGAGTATGCAAAAAATCAAGCAAAGTGGAGAGCAGCAGAAGAATTTTGTAAAGATAGGAAATGGGAATTTAAAGTCCTAACAGAAAACGAACTTGGTATTAAGTAATGGAGTATCCTTCAGATACAAAAAATAATCGTCTACGTCAGGCAATGGATGAATTGGTTGGAATAGAAGATCCTGATATGTTATTTGGTAGAATTATCGAACTTGTAAATTCTACGGGAGTTGCGTCTCCCAGTGTCGACAATTATTGTACTTTTTTATATGATGCAAAAACATCCAATATTGTTTATGATGAGCATCCTTTAGTTTATGTGACTGGTATTTTTTCTTGGGGATTTCGTGGAATTAATCTGCATTGGGGAGATGTTAGGCAATACACCAGAAATGAAATTGTCGGACCTGTATATCTCGTAAGTGATGAAGAAATTAGAGACTTAGAGACTTTGCCATATAAAAAAATTCGTGGAGTTGGAGTCTAAATAAATAAAAAACTCTGTATAATGGCAGAAAGAACAGTCACAAGAAGAAAACAATCTTTAAACAAAAAATTGAACGGAAGAGAAGTTTTTTTAGATTTTGAATGGACTTATAGAATTGATAAAAAAGGCAAAAATGATGGAGAATATAAAAACTTAGGGAAAAATTCAAATTCTCGTAGTTACATACTGCAAGAAATTAGAGACGATAAGTCGGGGATTGAGGAATGGCAAAAATTAAAAGATGCAGGATCAGAAACACCTGCAGGAAAAAAAATTGCCTTTGAAAAAGATGGTAAAAAATTTATTGTATTATCAGAAATATTTAATGGAGATACGAGAGAAGAAACTGTATTAAATAAACAATGGTATAAACAAAATATAGATTCTGATCTGAATTTTAAACCTAAAAATATCAACAATTGGGGAAACTTGCATAGAGAACTTGCAGTTTATCAAAAAGGAGACCCAAGTGAAGTATTTGATGCCTTAGAAAAGAATAGAATTACAGCAATCAAGGAAGATTCCAAAGAAGTATTGAATGGAGAACGTGTAACTGGTGTTAAAAAAGGAACTAGTTTAAAAAAAACTGCTTCTGCAGAGGAAGAGGATATTGGAAATACTGAAGATGCAACAGAAGATGAGAATAATAAGGTAAATGTCGAAATAAAAGATCCAGCTCTTGTAGATTTGGAACCAGATCCACCTAGCCCAAATTTATATTATCCAATTGACATGGATATAAGAAATATGGATTATCTATTAATAAAATCTGTAGTTTATAAACCGGCTGGAAACACATTTATAAGAGCATCGGGATCACAACCAGGTGCTTTGACTGGTAGTTCATTACTCAATGTAGTTCCTTCCGATGATGCTCTTAATAGTGATGGTTCTATCAATACGTTTAAAAAAGAAAATGGAGATCTTATATTTTTACCAATACCATCAAATATTCAAGATGGTAATTCCGTAAGTTTTTCGGACAATAGTTTAGATGCATTAAGTGCCGGGTTGGCAAATCTTGCTGGCGATTCTATAGACTCTGTAACTGGTGCGATATCATCAATGCAGCGCGGCGAGCAGGTAGATTCAAACATTGCGAAAAAAATTGAAGATGCATTTGGGGATTTAGGTGGGACTGCTAAAGAGATGCTTAAAAAAAGTTTATTAGCACAAGCAGCAAATTTAACTGGTATTTCAAATGTATCATTTCAATCATTACTTGCAAGAGAATCTGGAAGTATTTTAAATCCAAACAAAGAACTCTTATTTAATGGTGTAAGTTTAAGAACATTTAGATTTTCATTTAAACTTACTCCAAGAAGTGAAGATGAAGGAAAAGGAGTTAAGAGTATTATAAGATCATTAAAAAGAAATATGGCACCAAAAATTGTTGGAAGTTCGAAAGGACAAGTAGTTGAAGGTAAAGATAGAAGATCCGGACAATACTTAAAAACTCCAAATGTATTTGAATTGCAATATATGAAGGGTAGGGACCCTCATCCATTTTTGAATTATTTTAAAACTTGTGCTCTTACTGATATGAGTGTAAAATACACCGGAGAAAACACCTATTCAACATATCAAGAAGGAACTCCGGTCTCTATGATTATGGATTTAACATTTAAAGAGTTAGAACCAATTTATGATATAGATTATTCTTTAGATAATGATTCAGAAACTAAATCAGTAGGTTACTAATATGGGATATTTTAGAGAAATACCGGAATTACAATATCAGTCCTTTCTTAAAGATAGATTATCTACGGAAGATTACATTATAGTTAAAAACTTTTTCAGAAGAGTTAAAATACGTGATGATCTTCAAAATATTTTTACTCTATTCGATAAATATACTATATTAGATGGAGAAAGACCTGATACTTTAGCAGAAAAGTTTTTTGGTAATCCCACATTAGATTGGGTAATTTTAATCGTTGCTGGAATTATAAATGTATATGATGAGTGGCCTTTATCAGATCACGATGTATATAATTTTGTCGTAGAAAAATATGGATTTGAAAATATAAATGCTATTCATCACTACGAAACAGAATTAATTGTCGATTCTTCAAATAAATTAATTCTTAAAAGTGGTTTAATTGTAGATTCTGATTTTACTATTCCAGACCCTGCAAATTATGCATTAACATTAAATCCTGTAAATGGTGTCTCAAATTTAGAATATGAAACTTTAAAGAACGATGAAAAAAGATCAATTTATGTTCTTAGCCCAAATTTATTAAATGATTTCTTAGATGATACTCGTTCTCTTATGAGATATAAGAAATCATCAGAATATATTAATAGTAGAACAATTAAAACTTCAAATACTAGAGTTACTCAACTAGACTAAAAAGGGGAGGTTTCCCTCCCCTCCTCTATCAATCTTCTGCAAGTTTTTGGAAATAACTTAAAGCATCATCTTCATCATTATTACTGGGAGTAATATCTGGATCGTTAAAACCCCCAGTGCTACTCAAAGAATTAAGTTCTTCTTTCATTGACTGTGGCATCGTAGTTGCTTCACCACGATTCTGAGCACGGAACTCTTCTTCTTCCTCAACAGTTTCTTGGTCCTGGAACTTAGGAGTTCCCTTGATACCAAGAACATAATCAAGACGCTTCTTCAGGTCATCATAGGACTTAAACTGGTCTGGAGCAACAAACTCTTCGAGAGAATACTCCTTCTTCCAGATTGCCTCCATAGCATCATCG
>CENS01074484.1_pt1 | contig 14201 bp, 20 predicted proteins | sample 530201 | NCBI WGS metagenome assembly CENS01 (sample SAMEA2619747, study PRJEB7988) | marine metagenome | biome: marine biome (ENVO:00000447); feature: surface water layer (ENVO:00002042); material: "saline water (ENVO:00002010), including plankton (ENVO:xxxxxxxx)" | depth 5 m | reverse complement strand
GATAGGTTTGCATAGATGCCACTTGTGCCAGAGATCAAATCTCCACTGATAGCTTGTCCTGATAAGTAAGTATATACACCCGAAACCCCTGAAATCTCGGCACCGGAGATGGTGCCTGAAGTTACAATGTTTTCAATATATCCTGTTTCTTTAATATATAAACTAGATTCACCAGTTATATTTGATTCTACTAATAGCAGACCGCTAAGAAAGGTGTCCTCGTCAACGATCAGGTTACCGCTGACTCTTTGGTTACCTGAAAGAGTCATCGTAACAACAGTCAGGTCTTGAAAGACTCCTGTACCGGCAACAATATTATCTACATTAGTGTTAGTAAAAGTACTTTCTTGTGCTGTAAGATTTGTAAATACACCTGAAATTCCAGTTACAGTAGCTCCGCTAAGTGTATTTGCTCTGAGATTTGTAGCTTCAATATTTGTTGCATTGATTGTGTCTCCTGTTATTACTGCACCTGAAAAAAAAGAAGTTACTGTGCCTGTTTCATACGTGAAAGATACGCCACTTAAATTTGAAACTGTGGCTAGCTGTATTTCAGATTGGTTAAAAAATGTAAGGTCTCCTGAAATAACGTCTCCACTAATCGTGCCGGAAACAATTGCATCATTTTGTACAGTTAAACCAGAGACAGTAGCGGCATTTGTGACTACAATTCCAGAACTTGTTGTAAGCCCACTTATTATTGCATTACCACCAATTATGATGTCGCCTGAAAAAGTATTTTCATTTTGATTCTGAAAATATTGATCAAGGTAAATGACTAATTCATCAAATCGAAATTTTTTGTTTTTTAAAGAAGGATCTGCATCGTTGACCGCTACAACAGTTAGCAGATCCTCATCAACAATAGAGATGCCTTCGATGTTAGGCATCTCTGTGATTTTTCTATTAGCCACCTAAAATTAATCGCACTCTGTTACAATTATAAATCTTTTATTTTTCCCTAATCTCAATACGAGATAAAATGTCTGTAGAAAATCCCCAAGCAAATTGGACTCCTGCCAAGATTCCCGTTGACAGTGCCAAGATCAGCAGAACTTCTGCTATGGTTAAATTACGCCGCAGATAAACAACATTAGGTTCTGGCACGGGTTGTTGGTATGCTTGTCTCGGAATTGGCTGAGGACGAGGTGGAGCTTGTGGGGGCTGGGCAATCTGTGGAGGAGGCGTCGGATTTGATTTTGGCTGCATAACACGAGCTGCAATTGCTTGCTGCATCGCAAGCTCTCGTGCGCGTGCCTTCAATGCTTCAATGTTTTCAGGATTAAACACAGGTTCTTGAAGGCTCTGTTCATATTGTGGCAGCTCTTGTGCTTGAGCAGGAGTGCTGGAAGGGATTTTTTCTTGCATACTAGACATTTACTTCGTGTATAGATTAGCATTATTAAAAATAAAAAGCGATATGCCAGATGAAATCTCGCGCTGCCTTAAAAAAATCGGAACTGAGCTTGAAAATGTAAACAAAGCATTAAATAGTATTTGGCATAGCCGTTATCAAAACGGAGAGACTGATGTACTAGATCCAAGATGCCATGCCGATGAGTACATCACACTTGAAATATGTGCTAAGAGATTACACGTAACTCCACAAACTATAAGGAATTGGATAAAAACAGGCATGCACAACGAAAATAAAGGATGGAAAGCAGGTATTCATTATGTCAACGTTGCCGGAGACGCAAAGCTTAAAGGATATTTGAGAATTCCCTGGAACAACCTTGTGCAAACTTTTGCAAAAAACCCTATAGAAAAACAAATTCTCCATAAGGGCATCGGAGGCCGAGAGCTTTATAAAGACATTCCTAAACCTGACGATGATGTTGATCATCCGAAATTATGAGCTATAGATTTTACGGATTCGATATAGACGAGGTTACTGTAGAAAACTATGCAGAGGTGCTGCCTAAATCTTTAGCACGTCAAATGGAAATTTTCTTACCGCCTGAGGGGTCTTTCGCTACGCCCGAGCTCCAGAGATATCTAGAAATTTTAAAAAATTATGAAGAAGAAGATGCAGGTTCAAGTATGACATTGGCAAACAGGTTGCGCATAGCATTTAGAGATTTAGAGCCCGATACAATTTGTGGGAAATTCCCAAAAGCAGAGCTGCCTCTTAAGCGAAGACTGAGATGTGTTGCAGAGTATTTGATTAGATCCTCTGAATTTAAAAAACTTAAAGATGAAAATGGTAAACTCATCAAGAGAAAAGGAGTCTTGGGAAAAATGGTGGTTATCTACCAGCCTCAAACTAAACTCCTCGATTCATTACGTCGTCAAGGTTTAATCCAATGAACAGAAGAGAAAAACTTTTACTTGGTATTTTAGGCAAAGAGCCTGACCTTACTAAGACGAGGATGTTGGACACAACAGTAAAGATAATTCTTGCTGATTTGGGAAAACAATATGTAAAATTCTGGGAGCTTGAAGGTCCCGGCGTGATGTGCTTTCAGCCTAACCAAGAGCGTTCGATGTTTTATATGACACTTAAAGAAGTTCATTCAGCAGAAGAAAGCTGTGAACGTGATGACAATGGTGAACTAGCGGAAACTTTTCGTAAAATTTTAGAGGCAGCACAAAAGATTGATCCTACTGAAAAAGCTGCTTATGTAATTAACGATACAAACGGAATTCGTTATTTTGAAATTTGTTATAACACTACTAGTGAAAATTCTCTGGAAGACGTTGTTCAATGAGACCTTTTGTAGAGAACGAAGATTTTGAATTGATATCAAACTATGACCTAGTGCAAAGTGCCCATGCATTATTGGGTGGTATTGACTTAGATGTAGCCAGCTCAGATAAGGCAAACTGTTATGTTTGTGCTGATTCGTACTACACACCATCAATGGATGGTTTAAATGAACAGCCATGGTCAGATAGTATTTATTTATTTCCTCCCGGAGGCACTTACTTTTGGCAGCATAAAATGCAGCGTTGGAAAAAAACACGCTCTGCATCAGTAACCCTTGCTTCGTCGCAAGCTGTATGGTTTAGACGAATGTATCGTGAATGGATGAAAGGAAATATAAAACAAGGACTATTCACGACCAATCATTCTGACATGATTCGTTACGACCAACGTATATTCGATTTTCCAATGTGTGTTTTGAAACATTGTCCGGTCATGATCAAAAACACGAGCCAAGGAGTAGATGAAAGAAAGCAGACTTCAACGACCATAATCGTTTATATGCCTCCTCACGGCGTAAATACAAAGAACATCGAAAAATTTATCGACATTTATTCTGAAAAGGGCAGAGTTATTTGCTAGGCTTTTCTTTAAGCAATACACAGAATATGACGCTGTTAGCAGACTTTCAAATTCGCGATCTGGCAAACCAAAATAAAATGATCGAGCCCTTTGTCGATCATGTGGTGAAAGAGGAAGAAGGTAACAAAATCCTTAGCTATGGACTAGGTTCCTACGGCTATGATATTCGTCTCGACAGTAAAGAGTGTTTCTTATTTGGGGGTCTTCAAGCAGGTGTTTGCGACCCGAAAGATTTTGATGAGTCTATTCTAAAACCCTTGGATCTTCACGTAGATGAAAAGGGTAAATTTTTTATCTTGCCGCCTTACGGTTATTGCCTTGGTGTTGCAAAAGAAAGGCTTAAGCTTCCAAGAGATGTGACAGTAGTTGCAGTAGGTAAGTCAACTTACGCCCGTTCAGGAATACTGGTTAACATCACACCAGCTGAGGCTTGCTGGGAAGGTTATCTTACTTTAGAAATCAGTAATTGCACTGGGCTTTTTAATAGGATTTATGCAGATGAAGGTATTACACAATTGCTATTTATGTCTGGTGAACCTTGTTCTGTAAGTTATCAGGATAGAAAAGGTAAGTATCAAGCACAACCTCATCAAGTTGTATTCTCTAAAGTTTAGAATCCATAAAACCTTCCAAAACGGAATGATGGTTTCTTGCTTACCATCATTCCACCTGCGCCTGGTTTTCCATAGTTGCGTCCACGGAGGCTCGGCAGCTCTGTACCATTTACCGTAAATTTACCGATTGGTATGCGTGAATCAAAGTTTGGTTCGTCGTAGTTACGTAGTTTTCGGTATTCACCAGCAGCCTTCGCACTTGCTACTCTTCTTCTATTTCTATCTTCAACCACCTCAGGATTAGACCTTTGTTGAAAAGCTCTTCTCGAAGCGTTATTTAAGCGGCGATCATCACCTTCGAGAAAGCGTGCATCTGCTGAATAAGTAGATTGTATTCTTCTCAAGGTCTAAGTTACTGCCTGTTAATATTATAAAAGGACATAATCAAAAAATAGAATGTACGACGTAGCTACAAGTTTCCTCGAGAACTTTGCGGGAAGTAATCCTTACGTAAGAAGGTGCGTTACAGGTTGTGATACTAATGGTCAACTTCTTGATAATTACTATTCAGACGTTCCGATGTATGATCAATACAACAACGGAATTTCAACATGCGAACAAGGATACAACAGGGAGAATCTGGGGCTAACGGGGAACAACCAACCTGTCTTGATGTCTCCGGAAGCAATGGCAGATCAACAAGTGGCTCGGATGCCTGGAAGTCAAGCCTCAGTGGACAGGGGCTTTTACATCGGGAAGGAGATGGCTCCAGTGATACCGGGACAAGCTCCGGGGGCGAGGCCCGGTCTAACCGGTTACATACCGAGCATGGAGGAAGCTCTGGCGGCGGGAGCAACCAACGGAGTTACAGGCTCATTGATGATGGTGGAGATGGGTCCGGACGAGCAGATGATGCAGGAGTCAATGAAACGTCGTGGTTTGATCCGGTAGAAACTGACTGTCCTGGAGGAATATGCAGTGTTCCTTGGTCAACTAAAAATTCTATCGACAATGTAAACCATCCTTCGCATTATAAAAATGCTGCAGGAATCGAATGCATTGAAGCAATTGAAGCTCAGCTTACTGAAGAAGAATATAGAGGTTACCTGAAAGGTAATATTGCGAAATATATCTGGAGAGAGAGGCATAAAGGGGGAGTTGATTCTTTAAAGAAAGCAAACTGGTACTTGAAAAGACTCATTGAAATTTAAATTAAATCATAAAAAACTTTTAGTGTCTTCATCGTCTTCGTCTAACTCATCCTGGATGATGTAAGTAGTCAGCTCTGAAAGCTCAAGATCAGTAGGAATGTCGAATTGAATATCGATTTGCTCTTCTGCCATTAAAGCTTTCAGGGCATTCCACTCCATTAAACGTTGATGGTATAGGTTAAGCAATGCGCAGATTAGCTCCTCTCGGTCTAAGGATTGTGCGTGTACTTCTGCCTTGCGCATTGCGAATTGCATCTCCAAAGGAAGATGAAACTCTTTAGTCTCAGAACTATTCTCCATGTAACTCCTGCACTTTTCTTAATTTTACTCTAAAGCATAAAAGACATTCGCAATATCTTGGTGAAAAGGGAGAAAATGTTTAGTTCTTAATTCGAATTCATTTGCAAATTCGGATAAGACATAAGGATTTACACTTTGTTCAAATTTTCTAATAGCGTTGACTTGCGCAAGAGATGCCTCGTATTCTCTAAAAGCTTTTAATAAAATGTCAGGAGCTTTACAAAGGTAGCGCTCACAATTACTTAAAAATAAATCAGCTTCTTCACGTCTTCTCTCTAGTAATCCTCCGATTACTTTATGCTCTCCATCAAAGATCCAACGGTTAAATTCATGTACAACTTCAGAAAAATCTTCTCTCTCAATGGCGTCAACAATTGAGCTATATAAAAACGCATCCCATCCTACTGAATGTATAAAAGAAAGCAACGCATTATGCATACAAGAATCAATATCTAAATTAAGAGATTGAACTTGACCATCAATTACATCTAATTCTGAAAGCAAATACTCAAGAGCTTTTTTCTTAGAAACAAGATGTCCTTTTAGTACTGGTGATCCGTCTGGATAAAACTCTGAGCCATAACCAATCGTGTAAGGAGCTGCTCCTGTTAAAGGATCAGGACATGCACGCTCATTAAAACCTTCGTACTTTTTTACAATACAAATAGCGGACGAAAAATCGTGCATGATAAACACAAATCTCAGCCAATTATAAACTATTTATTTACCTTGGCCTCGTAATTTTTTTCGCGTTCCTTTTGGTTTTGAATGTTTACCATTACCTTGTCTAGTTTTCTTGGGCTTTGCCTCTACGTATGTACCACCTTTTAACATTTAATGAGTGCATCTACAATGAGCATAACACTTATGCTACCATTTTTCGCGGTCAGCCCAGTATGCTGCAGACATTTTTCCTTTGGCAATATTTTTTCCATGCCGTGCTTTAAAAGAGGCACGTTTCTTTTGCATCTTTTCTGACTCACCAGCTTTTGGTTTACCCGCTGTTTTAGCACCTTGCTCACCAAAACGAATTAGTTTTTCTTTGCCGCCTTCTTTTGCTAGGACCATATGCGATTTGTTGGGATGATTAGGAGTTCTCACAGGCTTATTAGGCTTTAGCGAATCCTTTGCTTTCTTTGCTGCTGATGCTGCTTTTAATCTTTTGTTAGACATAATTAGAATCCGAAACCTGGTAAACCACCAAAGCCACCGCCTGCGCCTCCTAATAAACCTCCTCCGAAATCGGAGGTGAAATCATCTAAGAAGCTTTGACCTGAAGTTGATTTCTTAGTTTTAATTGTAGTATTATTACCAAAATCTGCAAAACTAGTAGGTGATTGTATCGAAGGTGTATCAAGAAAACTTCCGATAGAACTCAAGGCCGCCTCTGGACTTGAAGTATCTAAACCTCCTAATATGTCGAAATCTCCAAATTCAGCCTTTACTTCTTCTTTGCTTTGCCCTGGGAAAAAAGTATCATAAAACTCATTCTCTGTTCCTTTAAAACCTGCTTGTTGAAATATACCAAATAGACCTGCTCCTTCTCGTCCGCTTTCTTTATCTATTTCCCTTTCAATATAATCCACTCCAAGTGTTTCTTGACTAATTTCTTCACCTGCCTCTGCAAGTGCTTTAATCCTTTCTCTTAAAGTAGCAGCATCTTCACCTTGAATCGTACTGACAAGAATATTTTTAACCTCATCTAATTCTCCTTCTCCTCCTACAAGTCCGAGTTGCTTTCCAATTTCAGTGTTAGGGCCAACGCCTGCATTATCTAAAACACCTTCAGCAAATTCATCTGGTGAAATAAAATTACCAAAGACACCGCCGCCTAGTACATCGCGTTCGTCAAGAAGACTAGGTATAAGCTCAAAATTTTTATACCTTTCAATACGATCCTGATCAATTGGATTATCAAAAGCAGCAAAGGTAATTGGAGCCCCGTCTAATAAAATTTCATTTCCATCGATATCTCTTCCGCCTCTGGTAATGTCGTATAAAGTTCTTGCAAAAGGCTCCTTTGGAATATCGTAAATTAAATTACCTTCATTGTCTTCAAAAGGTTGAGGGACAATACCTCGCACAAGAAGAGCATTAAGGTATTTAGGATCGCCTGACTTAGCCCGTTCAAATTGTTCTTTAAAAAAGGTTTTTTGAAACTCTAGCTTTCTTTCATATCTTGAAGAATCTGCTGCTACTTGCTCTTTAACTGGACGATCAAAAAATGGATTTTCAAAAAATCTTGCATCAAAATTTGCATCTAATCCATCTACTGGCTTTAAGGCATCTAAAAAAGTTTTACTCTGATCCAATGCTAAAACCTGCAACGCATTTTTAGTAGACTGCGTCTGAAACGGAGTTTGCAGTTCTTCATCAACATCGATAAAATTTATAAACTCATTGATTGATTTAGACGCGTTAAATCTTGGGCGTAGATAATCATTAATAAAATCACGAGCAAATTGAGAATCAATACCTCTGTAATTAAAATCAGGGTTATTTGGATTGTCTATAGTCTTAATTTCCTTATCTATTTTTTTAATACGGTCAAGCTTATCTATTTTTTTTCCACTAGAAACAAATTCTCTGCCTGATATAGTAAATAAAATATCTCTGCCACCAGGTAGTTCTTTTAAATACTCCACTACGTCACCTGTTTTCTCAAAGCCTGTTTCTCTCAAAAACTCTCTGGTAAATTCACCAGAATCTTTATCAAAAATTTCGCCTTTTTTTTCTAAGGCTCGTGATCTAAACTCTTTTTTACTTCCATTTGCCGCATAAAAAGCTCTGCCGAAATCCGCTTTTGATACTTGGCGGCGGTTTGTATTTAGTGATAGACCGAAACCTTGGTTGTTTGTTTTGTTCACTTGTTCTTCATAGGCTTCTAAAACTTTAGGATTACTATCTACATAAGCAATATAATCTTGTGGTTTTGGTTGAGCATTTTCTAAAATATCTTTTTCTAACTCAAGATCTGCGAATTTTTTTTCATAATCTTTTGCGTATTTTTCAACTAGATCTTTTTCAAAAAAGTTTTGCCAATTAACGATAGTGCTATTACCACCAAATTGTCCTAGAGCCCCTCCTAATGTTTTAGTGATTTCATCTTTTACACCGGTTGGTAATAATCCTCCGGCATCGCCCAACAAGTCATTTGCTGCGTTACTTCCAAAATTACTAAATTGAGAACCTAATAAATTATTTGTTATATCAAATTGCTGTTCTTCTCTTCTTGCACGCTCCAGTCTATTAATAGTAGTTCGTAAAACATCTTGTGAAAGCCGACCGAATTGTTCAGTTTGTAATAGAGCTTCTTCACCTAGTGCCGTAGCTACACTGTCTTCAGCCAAGTCGTCTTTTTTATCAGCTCTAAACAGATTAATTGTTTGTTGAGTAACGGCAGGACCGCCTTCAAAACCTAGCGGGTTGTCACCAACAAATTTTCCTTTACTTGAAAAAGCATTTGGCTCGCGATTTTGCGTAGCTCCATTGAATTGATAATCTCCGGCAGCAAACGTGTTGATATCTGGGAAAGTACCCAGGATATCTAAATTACCTTCTTCAACTGCTCGTTCATATTCAGCTTTGACTTCTGGATACTTTTCTAAATAAAATACAGGGTCAAAAAAATTGTCGGCTGAAACAGGTCCTGATGTAGAAGATACAGGCGAGTATCCAGGAACTTGTCTTGTGTCAAAAGGCTTGACAACAAAATCTTTATAAAAGTTATTAAAAGATTTAAGCAATGCATCTTTCTTTCCATCAGATATTTTTAGATTACTAAGTAAAAAATTCTTTTTAGTAAGGTATTGATTTTGGGTATTTAAAGAGGTTCTAGCCTCTTGTACAACAAGATCTATTGCCGCATTAATTCTTCTTGCTACATTTAATTGTTTACCAGAATAATCTTTTTCCTTAAGCCTATTAACAATAAATTTATCTTTTTTTGCATTGTACCTAAAAATCTCATCTGGCAGTTTTGCCTGATTCATTCCTCCCGTCTGTGTTTCTGGCTGTGTCTGTGTGCTATTCATTAAAAAAACTAAGCTATTTTTAATTCTATAGGATGGTTTATAAGGGAATAAATGTCAATAGTCTCTTGGTTTACCCATTTTTTAATTTCAATTAAACGTTCCTCACAAAAAAATTCTTGCTTTGTATACCACTGTTCCATATCATGACTCGCCTTGTTAGAATTACACCTTTGACAAGAAGGAAGTAAATTGCAACGACTGCTGGGACCAGACTTATATCGTGGGATTATGTGGTCAAGAGAAGTTGCGGAGGCACCGCAGTAAGCACATTTGTTATCCCACGCATCATATATTGATTCTCTAAAACGTCTCTTCGCTCGTTTAGGTGTTAACTCAATGAGAAGGGCAAGTGGATCCTGTTCATTGTTAAACATGCCTCTTGAGCAGTTATCTTATTCTAAGTCGACTTAATTCGTAAAATCGAATTTGACAAGCTTTAAAAAAACGATATCTTACTTATGTACAACTGCTGCGGTCGCAGTATGAAGAACTCTCAAACTTGGAAGACGGCGCAAAAAACCGTCAGTGAGCTTGGCATCGATAAGAAAACATTGTTTAAGTACAGAGACGACGGAACCTTGAAGCTTGGACCGCACTTCTTAGCTTTTTCTAACACTTACTCAAGGGACAGCTATCGCTGGAATGTGAATGCAGTTAAAAGGCAGCTAACAAGCAAGGGTTTGCTTGCGTCTTAAATAACAGCATTTTTTTCTATTCCTATGAGCTGCTATTAAAGAATCGACATTTAAATCGATCTTTCCGTTCTTTATAGCTCTTTCAAGTGATCTACAAAGAGTACTTAAACGGCCTTGAATATTTCTAGGCTGTTTTTTAAGTTCAAAAATTATTGCCCAATGAGGATGCATTGGTTTGATTGGTTTTTTCTTTCCTTGTAAAAGGACTGAGTTATCTGGACCCCAAGAAAAGTTTTTAAGCTGTGAAGGCTTTAAACCATAAGTGGCAATCATTCCATACAGCCACGCAAGGCTTTTGCTGCGTTCACCTCTATCTAAAGAAAAGAAATCATCAACTATGCGCTGATCTACGGGTGCGCCCATTGTAAAAACCACAGGGGAGTAAGGTTTTAAAAGCTTGCGTCTAGTTTAACCCCTTGTAATTTATGCGGGGCCTCCGCCCGTTATAGTGGCTGCCCAAGCATCCCCCATTGCACTGATGGTAGATGTTTCCCCTGAACCAAATGGTAGGTTGACTGTATCTCCAGCGTGGTATCGAGAAGGATTACCTGAAAGTTTTACAGGACTTTTACCAAATTCTCTTTTACTTAGTTGAGTTTCTGAAAGATCAACTCTCGTTTGAATTATATCTCCAAATCCAGGTGTATTAGACATTAGAAGGTCTGCCTCCTGAAGCAGGTACATAAGCTGAGCCGTCTTTATCATACATAGTAAAACCTTCTATCTTAATGAAATCTGCAGGAATATTAAGCAATTTCTGCATCATGCTCACCATAATTGGACTTTGAATGTTTAAAGGAGGAACATCCATATATGACAGGCCATACGTGGTTATATTTTCAAATGCTTTCTGTTGATCTCTGCGTGTATCATCAACTAATTTTTGTTCCCATGTTGCCTGCTCACTGGTAAAGGCAGGGTAATCAGAAGGCTCAGGAGGAAATAAATCATCTGTATATTTCATAGCATAGATATGTTTGCAGTATCTATATTCATCTAACAAATGACTCCAAGTATCTTGAACCTGTATTAGTTGATTAGGTTCTCCTGCAGCTGCAGGAGGAATTGTATCGTAATCACCATATTTAACCATACCCTCACTACGAGGTGCAGGGGCATCAGGGTTTTTAGGTAGGTCAGTACCTCTTAAATAAACATTTCCAAAGTCGCTAAAAACACCAGGGAAATCACGGTTTGTGTTCGATGGCTTGTTATTTATACCCGCAGAATTTACTGACTGATTATAAGGCAACTCATATCCAGAAGGAGCAACAATTGTTAGCGCTCTATCCTGTAAAGCTTCTTGCATAATTCTCTCATCAATTTCACCGGCTGTTGTTGTAACTTCATAACGCCCTGGTTTTAATGTTGCACATCTAGTTATAGGAAAGGTCGGACTTTTTCTCTTACCTAAAAATGTAGAAACATAATAGTATTGTCTACGTGTAAAGTCTTGACAACTACAAGCATATTTAGATCCGTTAATAAAAAATCTTCCTACCTGAGGAGATCTCTGTGCAGGTGTGATTAAGACACTGTCAAATGTAGATTCAATAGAACCTTGCTTACGTAAAATCAATACGCCATTGTACGGTTCGATTGAATCCAATACCGCCGCTGTATACCCATACTTTATTCCTGTATCTGGGTCAATTGTTTCTTTTGTAATAGGAATACCCGCTTGCGTTAGAACTCTATCTTCTAAAACATCTCCGTTTAAAGGAGTTAAGTTAGGTTGATTGCCAGGGGTTTCTACGAAGAGCGGAGGAGGCAGCGGATTATTCGCATCCCATGTTCCGCTTAATTGCACACGCCAGAAATTTCCTGAATCAGTAACAGATGCAATAGATAATTCTGTATTATTTTGATCAACTAAATTGTCAAATCTAAGACTTCCTGCAAGGATAGATCCGCACCAATGCATTCCCAACTCTTTGTTTTTAGTAGGAAATCCCCTAATCAGTCCTGCCATAAGTGGCGGATTATCGCCATTCTGTGTAGAACCGGAAGGAAGAGGTATTCGATAAGAGAAAGGATATTCAAATGCTGCATAAGCAAGATTAGAAGTTGCTAACTCGTAACCTCTTCTCCAGCGATTCCAAGACGCCTCTTTATTGCTTGAATAAAGTGAGTCTGCAACACTACCACCGAATTCGGAAACGATTGGAAAAGGACCTGCTTTTGCTTTACTTTGAGGTGGCTCCTTGAATCCAAACGAATTCCCACGCGGTGACATGGCTAGAAGAAACCGCCCTGAGCAATGACCGTAACTCCAGGAGTGTAGCCTGAAGGATACGTGTTAGTTGGTAAAACACCCGCGTACAAGCGATCACCTTTTTCTAAATAAATGCCTCGCGCACGAACAGGCGTACCGCCTGACAAACCACTTGTATCGCCTGCTGCGGGAACGGGAGCGCTTAGTTGAGGTAGAACATCCGTGCAGTCAACGTCTTGTGAGCCAGAAGGTAAGTACTTAGTAAAAAGCACAGCATAGTCACCGCTAGCAGGAATAGGATTAGTTGTTCCTCGGGTATGATAAAAGGTTATTGTTACACCGTATTGCGCATAAACAAATTGTGACTCAAATGAAAATCCAGAAGCGATTAGTCCTGAATAATTTAAAGCTGTATTAACTCCCGTTAAAGTTGTTGAGCCCGTATATGTGTAATAACCTTTACCTGAAAACGGTGCTCCTCCTCCTGTTAATACTCCTGTTTCTTGAATAAATACTGTATTACCGCTTTCTAAAATAATTTCCGTTCCTGATGTTGTCGTATTTACAGTGTAGTCAGGAGGAATTTGATAATCGCTTCTTACAATCTTAACTGAATCCACAACCCCTCCACTGTTATTGTCGTCTGACAAAGCAGCATCCATATCGACAATCAATGCAGGCGCTTGGCCTCCTTGGACTTGTAACGTTTTATTAGCTGAGCTACCTGCAATTTGAGTAGTAAGTACTGAATGATCAATAAAAGGACGATCAATAAACAGGGGCTGCTTGTTGGTATTAGTTGAAGTCACTTTATTTTACTGAATAATTTTTATTTTACCAGAGCTATACGCCCAAAAAACTATTGGCGCTGAATCCTGGTATGGTTCCGTTTACTAAAGGCTTGGGTAAAGTTTGAGAAATCTTTGCAGCGAATAACGCATTAGGATTACTACGTAAAGTTGCAAAAGTTTCAAAGGCCGTTGTATCCGTTGGTCCATCTCTCATTTCAGCAAGATCAAAATCCATGCGCAGTTGGTTTAAGGCATCAACCTTACTCATGGCATCCGTTCCATATCTACTTGCTTGAGCCCTATAAACTTCTCCAGGCAAAAAACCCTGATCCATGTATTCATAAAAACTATTCATTGAAGAAAACCTCCTAGTGGATTTAATACATTATTAATAAGTTGTTCTTTCAAACTATTTACAAATTGATCTCTTAAAGAGGTAGCTTTATTGTCAGTTTTACGATATTCAGCTGGATCATATCTTAGTTTAGATAACACTTGATCTACAGTCTGTCTTTGTGGCGCATTTGTACTCATCAATGAATTTGTAGTCATCGACGAATTTGAAGGCGGAGCAATATCTTCCATTCCTGGAACATACTGTGAATATTTTCCTGACTTATAAACAGACCATGCACCTAAACCTTGTTGATCGTAAATAGCCTTAGCTGCTTTTGCATTCTTTAAAGGGTCAAATAGTTCTTCATTTGATTTAATACCAAACAATGCTCGCCTTTCAGGACCCATTCCTCCAAGCATATTTATCTGAAAAAGACCATAGCTTTGATCTCCCGTATTTACATTGGGATTAAAAGCTTCTGTATCAAGACTTGACTCAGCTGTGCTGATTCCGATCATCGTTGGAATCATTTCTTCTGAGAAACCTGCTTGACGCAAATAACCAGCAAGCTGAGGCTTAGAAACGTAACGGGACCTATCTGCCATTATCTCGATCCTCCTGGCCTAAAGTTGTTTAATTGTTGAAGATACATTGCGCGATCTTCTGGACTGAGTACTGACTCAAGGCTAGGCTCAGAACCCATGCCTTGTGACTGCTGCTGAACCATTCCATTACGGAAATAGTCATTAGCGGACTGAGCAGCACTCTGCTGGAA
>CENS01003467.1_pt1 | contig 14221 bp, 12 predicted proteins | sample 530201 | NCBI WGS metagenome assembly CENS01 (sample SAMEA2619747, study PRJEB7988) | marine metagenome | biome: marine biome (ENVO:00000447); feature: surface water layer (ENVO:00002042); material: "saline water (ENVO:00002010), including plankton (ENVO:xxxxxxxx)" | depth 5 m | reverse complement strand
GACCATTGCCTCATAGATGAAGTAGGGGCTTGTACATGACCGCAACTATATTTAGTTTGCTTGGATCCTTGTACCTTATTGAAGTCAATTTCACCTTCTTTCTTATATACAAATTGATCATCATATGTAAGTTGCACATAACTACTAGCAAAAGTTCCACGATCTTGGTTAGCAGTATACAATACCTCTAACATAGACTTATCAGGAGCTCCAAATATAGCGCACATATACTATAATTTAATCTAACATTACAATTTTTCCAGTTCGATGTTCATATCTTTACGAATACGAGCTGTAAGTTCCTTACTCTCTTCTTCTTTACCGTAATAAAGTCTAAACTCACGTGGTATCCTCCAAAAGAAATCCATTACCCCTGTAACTTCATGAAAAGCGAATGTATAATGTGGGTATTGCACACCATCAACATCAATCCAACGTTTACGTTTTTTCTTCTTCTTTTCAATACCTAACTTTTTAAGAGTATTTTTACCAAGACCTCTCACCTTAAACAGATCCTCACTACTACGATATGGTCGCATACCTACAATGTTTTTTGCAGTTAGCTTACCAACACCAGGTAGAGCTCGAAGCTCTTTATCGTTCATCTTATTGAAATCCTTATAACTCAATTTCATATTCTATATTAATTATAACAAAGTTCCTTTTATTTGCACTTTTTTAAAGTAATTTCTACTATCAGCTATAAATATTATCAATGAGCTCCTTTGATAACTTCTACACCAGGTTGCAATCTCTTAATGAAGCAAGAAAATCTCCTGTGGAGGCTTTAGTACCTGGTGCTACCGGTGTTACTAAACAGATGCGTTCAGCAGGTTTAAGTTCTGCACCGCTTGACACTATTAGGTTTATTAGGGAGCTACTATTTAACTTAGATGTTATTTCTGAAGATCAATTGAACTCTATTAAGTCTGGTAAAGGATTTACAGGTAAGAAGCAAGCTATGCTTAAAGTTCTTCAGAATAATCAAGATGCAATTAATGCTAAATCAGATGAAATTGCACAAACAATTGAAGGTACATTAGATGATTTTATTTCTGGTATGGGTGCTAATAGGTCTAGGGAAGAAAAATATGCTGCTCAGGCCGCGGCACAAGAGTTAGCTGCTCAAGCTAGGGCTGCTAGGTCTGGTAAAGAAATGGATGATGCCCTTGCTGATGTTATTTCCGATGAAAAGCTTATAATTAAAGCTTCACTGGCTAAAGCTATTCAAGAGTTAGAGGATCTTCCTGGAGGTGAAGATATCTCACCTGAGGTACTTGCTGAGATTAAAAAGTTTGCACCAAAAATTAATACTATTGAGCAGTTAGAATCTTTTGTTAAGCAATTAAGTGGGATGGAAGAATATCAATTGCCTGCTGCTTACCTCTCAAGCACTGTTAAAGCTATTAAAGGTGGTATGGAAGATTACGAAATGGAAGATCAAGAAGATCCAGATCATGGATTTGATGCTGTAAAATCAGATCTTGACGGTGATGGTAATATTTCCAAATATGAGCGTAAAAGAGGTGAGGCAATAGCTTCTGCTATGGATGAAGAAGATGGTGAGCATGGTTCTGTTGAAGAGCATTACCCAGAAGATAAAGATCCAAGGCAACCATTAGAGACGGATGAAGATGGAGATGGTGAGCAAGCTGGTCACCCTGCAGGTTCAGGAGACATGGAAGCAAGAAATGCTCGTAGTCATGAGCTTAAGATGGCTAAAGCAAAAGCAGGTATTAAAGACGAAGACGAAGACGAAGACGAAGATGATAAAGAAGAGGAGGAGGAGATTGTTGCAGAAAGCAAATATACCACTGCTGATTACCTTACCGATATATATTCAACAGTTGAGCCAATCATTGAAAGTACTGTTAACGAAAATGGTCAAACAACACCAACTCAACAATATCTTGTTGAAAAGCATGAAGAGGCCATTGAAGAGGTTTATACAAACTCATATCTTACCGAGCAAAAAGTACAAGATTCTCTACCTAAACAAAAGAAGGAAAATAATCTTAGCTTTAAAGAACGCTTCCAGCCTAAAACCCACTGGCAACTCGAGGAAGTTCGCCGATACGGTCTCTAAAGCTTTTTACATCCTTTAGACAAGTATAGCTCATTCAACTTAGATTGCTGTACATATTGAATAGGGTCTTGGTATCCTGCATCAATAAAACCTTTTACTCTCATGCTTGATGAAGGCGTTGTAGCATCAGCTAGGCCGTCTTCTCTATTTGAATAGCAGGTCCATGTTTTACCAAAGTCAACCTTAAGACGAACACCCTCTTCTACAATAGCTTCCTTACTCATTGTTAATAGAGGAGCTTCTATTTTGATTCTATTCTCTCTATTAAGAGCAGTAAGGTTATTCATTGCATCAACGAAGACTTGAGACCCGTCCCAATAGCCAGCTAGACTATCAACTTCAGCAGCACCATACCAAACAGTATCGGCACCTTTAGCTTCAGCATAAGCACAACCAATCGTATTAAACAATTGATTACGGAATGGTACATAACTCACTGGTTGAGCATCACCAGCCATCTTACTGATATCTGGATTATCAATCTCCTCGTTAGTAAGAGAAGAAGTAGGAGCTAGGTACTTAATGAATCCAACATCAGCTATATAATGAGTTACTACTAAATCAGATACTTTGGCTTTCACCGCTTCTATCTGACTCGATACACATTTTAGTTCACGTTTATGACGTTGACCATAATCAAAAGAGATAAGATGTATCTCTTTAAATCCTCTATCTACTGCCATATGTAGTAGGACTACGCTATCCATACCACCACTAATACTAAGTACTAACTTCTTACTCATTTTATATAACCTGCTTGTTGTAAATCAATAATAATTTCAGCTACATGAATTATCGTATTTAATATCAATAATGCAATAATAATTTTACTACTACGCCTCATTCGCTTCTAAGGAATCTTTTAGGATTTCATTCTCTTCTTTAGGAACTATTACCTCTTCTTCTACCTCATCTGGCACTTCACTCTCTTCACCACCACTATAAGCCCACTCAGTCTTGATCCTTTCTTCAAGTACTGGTAAGATAGTGTTCTCCCAAAGGTCAATATCCTTACGGAAGTTCTTATAGTAACCAATCTTCTTACCGTCAGGAAGTTGATAGGTAGAACCAGTCTGAATAACTGCACCAACCCCTACCGCAAGGTCAAGAAGACCATAGTAACGGTCAAGCCCCGTATGAAACGAAAGGAACATTTCACCTTGAAGGTACTGCTTAATGAATCGATTCTTACGAGTAAGAGCTCTAATGAGAACTCCTGCATAATTCTTCTGACCTACCGCGGTTTCAGCATCCATAGTCTTACCACCATCACTCTTCATAGGCTTACGAGCTAACTGAACCGTTACAGAAGGAAGATACACGATTGACTTACCACCAGGCATGTGCTTCTCAATAGAAGGAAACATAGCAGCTGGATCATCATAAACATGATTAGTGCAGAGTATAGTTGTTTGTGTAGTAGCTCCTAGGTTAGTACAAGTCTGCATAAGAGACTTCATAGCCCGGGCCTTTGATCCCATATCAGATGAAGTACTCTCTTTACCCATACGGCTATGCTCCAGTTCTGATTGAAGATTACCAAGCGAGTCAATAGCTACAATAAACTTACCTTCTAAACCTTTTTCCTTAACTGAAGTAAGGAACTTATACAACGCATTACGAGTCTGCTCGATAGTAACACATGGCACATACTTAACTTTACTAATATCAAGCCCAATACGTTGAGCACCTTCCGGATCAACAGCGTTTTCTGTATCAAATATAACCGGAATCAAACCTTCTTTCTGCGCATTAGCTAGAATCTTAAGAACAAACAATGTCTTACCTGTCATAGACTCACCACCGAGCATTGTTACTCGGCCCTTAGGGATACCTCCATGAATAGAGCCTGAAACAATAGCATTAAGAACATAACTGCCAGTATCAATCCAACCACCTACTCTACTTAAAGTACTATCTTCAAGGTAAGTAGCAAAGGGGTTAACTTTATCGATTGAATCTAACGCTGCTAGCGTATCTTTATCAAAATCACTCATATACATATTGTACGAACTTAACTTTATTAATCAAGATAAAAAAACTACCGACTTAAGTCGGTAGTTAAGCTGGCTCGGGTACTTGGATTCGAACCAAGGACCTAGTGGTTAACAGCCACCCGCTCTGCCGCTGAGCTATACCCGATAAAAATTACTTACCGTCAGCATCAAACAGCTTAATAACCTCTGGTTCCTCTGCTGCTGGTTGAGCCGGCGCAGGGTTGTTAATAGCATGATATTGTGCTGTAATTTGATCTGTCAATTGCACGGTTGAAGTAGCAATAGAAGACTTGTTAAAGGTCCATTCATTATTCTTTTTATCTCCTTTAATGAACTCCATGAACAGGTAAGGAAAGGTTTGTACTTGAAGCTGACCATTTTGTTGATCAGGTTGAACATGTACAATAACAGGATTATTAAGAGTCAAAGTCTCGTCAGTTTGACCTGTCTCAACTCCAACAACAGTACGACCAACTTGGTCAACGATAGCAATGATTTCTTTTTGTTCACTCATATAGCTAAATTATAATATACCCTTGTCGAGTATCAACTGTGGATTTAATTTTTTTATTCCATAAGTAATCATAAGCCCTATTTATGCCTAAGAGAACAATTCTTCTTCATTTACCTGCGTATAGAGACCCTGAATTAATACCTACTATTGAGGACGCGTTAGCTATGGCTGAATACCCTGAGAGAATTCATTTCGGTATTTTTAGGCAGTATAATCCAGATGATGGTTTTGATGACCTGACAAAGTATAAAGATGATCCTAGGTTTAAAATTGAGGAAATTCATTACACAAAAGCAAAAGGTCTTCCGTACGCGCGCGCTTTAATAAATGACAGATTACTTACTGATGAAGATTTTGTTTGTCAATTAGATTCACATCACCGATTTACGGAAAATTGGGATACAACCTTGATCAATTGGTACGATGAACTAGTGGGCAGGGGGTATAATCCAGTTATAGGTGGATATTCACCTATGTACAACCCATATAACGACCCGGGAGAACGAGTAACAGAACCTTGGATGTCTTTAGCTGCATGCTTTTACCCTTTCGGAACTATCTTTATTAGACCTGGTGGTATACCTAACTGGAAAAATCTTAAATCACCAATACCAGCAAGATTTTTAAGCGGGCATTTTGCTTTCGGCCCTAATAAGTGGGCTAAAGAGGTAAAACATGACCCAAATATATTTTTTGCAGGGGAAGAGTTAAATTTGTCTGTAAGATCTTTCACCTATGGTTATGATTTGTTTCATCCACATAGGGTAGTTATATGGCATGCTACTATGAGAGAAGAGAGAAGTGGTATGTTGGTATGGGATGACCAACATAAACGTGGAGAAAATCAATGGAGTAAAGGTAATGATATAGCGCGATCTAGAATACGTCAGTTATTAGAAGTCGAAGATGGTGGGCATGATTTAGGGGACTACAATTTAGGAAAAGTACGTAGTTTACTTGATTATGAGAAGTACGCTGGTATCAACTTTAAACTTAAAGCTTTTCAACAATATACAATAGACAACGAAATAGCTCCTAATCCAATTCAAAATGATTACGGTCTTACAAAATGGGAGGATACATTTATCAAATCATATTATCATGTTATTAATATAACAAGAGATATGCTACCTGAAAATGACTATGAACGTATACTGGTATCATTTGATGATGGTCTTGGTAAAGGAATACATCAAGTATATATAGATGATCAACGATTACTGGATTTTATATCTTCAGGTACTTTAATTCATTATGAAGAAATGTTCTGTAGTAATGAGATACCTTCTAGGCTTGTAGTTTGGGGCATATCAAAAACCCGTGGTTGGGCAGAAAGAGTTGAATTAGACATATTACAACACTAACACGTTGTATATTTCAAATTCCAATATAAATATGCATATGTTAGAGGTTACACTCACTGATTCAAACTTCCCACATCAGACCTACTTAACTCCTTTTATGGAATCAAAAAAGTTAAGGTGGATGCGTGATGGAAAGAGACGAAATATTAATTTTTATACAGATAATTTTATTAAAAAGGAAGTTATACAAATTCCACAAGATGGGAATTTGAATATTCTAGTTATGTTAGAGCCTTTTACTAATCCAGCGTGGACAGATATTTATGACTACATTAGAACAGATTTCGAAAAGTTTGATTTAATTATCACACATAACTTAATGAAATTAGGGGATTTAATTGTTATGAGACCTGATAAATTTCACTACTCAACGAAATGCTGCACTACGTCTTGGCTTGAGCCTGATATGGTTGGTATTCAATTAAAATCTAAAATGATATCCATGCCGTTTTCGAGTAAGAAATTTTCGGAAGGTCACTCATTACGACATGAAATATATAACAAATATAAAGACAGTGGGTTAATAGATTTTTTTGGTACCGGTATAGAGGGGTATGAAGGTGAGTTTAGAGATTGTTTTAAAGACTATAAGTACTCGGTTGTAATAGAAAACGGGTTACAGCATGGGTTTAATTCAGAAAAACTAAATGATGCATTTTTGACAGGAAGTATACCTTTATATTGGGGGTCTAATATTTGGGATAAAAATTACAATCAACAGTCTATAATACATTTTAATCCAAAAGCAGATACTATTAATTGGAATTTTGAAGACTCATTAAACAATTTTGATATCTTGATAAAAGAAATTTATGATACAGATCCTTACGATAAGCTAACGTCAGCAATAGAAAGTAATTATAACTATACCTTAACAAAGCTAGTGTCTGAAGATAACATTTATGATATTTTAGTAGAAAGGGGTATAGTATGATAAACTGGTTAGGTCATAATATTGCTGACGCAGGTTTTCTAATTAATTTGCATAATCGTGAGGATAGGTTAAAGAGATCTTATAATGAGCTTGATAAGTTAAAAATTACTGGAGTTGAGCGATTTGAAGCAGTTATTGTCAATGAGGAACCATATATAAACATGGGATGTACTATTTCTCACATTGAGATAGCGAAAAAACAAATTGAAAATAACTGGAATTACGTTCTTTATTTAGAAGATGATATAATAGAGGATGTTTTTTACCCAGACTTTTTAGAGCAAAAGATAGATTTACAATCTGTAGTTAAAGAAATGGTAGAAGAAATAAAGGAGCATAAACCAGATGTTCTTTGGTTGGGGGTTAGACCAGAAGGTCCAGTTAAGGCTTTCTCAAAAACTATGGTGACCCCTACTAAAACTACAATGTCACATGCGTATCTAGGATCATTAGACTATGCTAAGTTTTTAGTTAAAACTCATTTATATGATAAGGAAGGTTATTTTAGTTATAAATGGCCTATAGATTTTTTTATATCGGAAATAACGAGACAGAAGGACTGGACAATAGCAGAAATGGATGGGGGAGAAAATATTTTAAATAATAACATTAAAGTCAAAATACTTTTACCTAATATTTTTAATCAGGGTGCATCTTATTCAGATATATCTCAAACAGCTGCAGCTTATGAAGAGTTGGTCCGAGGTTGTTATGCGAAATATGTAGATTTAGCAAAATTAAACATAGAAAAAAAACTACTATAATTAACCATAAAATACTTATACAATGAATGATATAATAATTACATTAACAACTATCCCTAGTCGATTAAAAGTAGACAGTTCGTATAGCTACAATATGGAATATTGCATAGAGTCTTTACTTAATCAAACATATACAGGAGATTATCAAATACATCTTAATATTCCCAATATATATACCAAGACTGGAGAAAAATATATTATTCCTACATGGCTTAAATCAATAAAGGATCCTAGATTAAAGATATATAGGACTAAAGATTATGGATCGATTACAAAGTTAATACCTACATTACGACGTACTGTCAAAAACGATAATACAACTATAATAGTTGTTGATGATGATGTTGTATATCATCCTGAACTAATAACGGAACACATTAAAAATAGAAATTTATGGCCTAATTATGCTGTAGGTTATGACGGTATTAGATCTCGTAATACTGATGGTAGTTTTGCAGATAATTTTAAGGATAATAGAGACTATTATTTTTCTGCTACTGGTACAAATTCCTTGGTTGATATACTGCAACATTATAAATCTATATCATACTTACGATCCTTTTTTACCTCTGATTTCTACACATTTATTAAAAAGTATGGTATATGGTGTGACGATACTTCTGTATCTGCATATTTAGCTAAGCGTAACATTGGTAGACTATGTACATTTTTTAGTGAGGATAAAATTTTCGAATCTTTTGAGGAATACTTGCAACATGTAGGTCTCTCGTTTCCTGTTTTGAATCATACAGAACATGCCAGAGATGATGGATGTAATTTATCACGAGGAGATAGTAATGATGAAGACAGTAAACGGGGCAATATTCTTTATAAAGACTTTATTGATATAAGTTATGAAAATAAGAACTGGGCAATATAATGAAAAAATTAAAACCAATAATTGAAAAATACGGTAGTGATAAAGCAATTTCAGGTTATGATTATTATTATGAACGATTATTCAGCCCGTTTATAGGTAGTAGTATAAATTATCTTGAAATTGGTTTAGGCACTCTTATATCAACCCTGCCATCTACTTTTATAGGTAATATAAACCATTATAGTCACTATAAACCTGCTGCTATATTGAAAGTTTGGAGGGAATATTTTGAAAATGCTGTAATTCATGGTATTGATATAGGGGAAGACTGTATGCTTACCGGGGAACAAAATATACAAACATCCACTATAGATTCAACTAATGCAATAGATTGTGCTAAGTTTTTAGAGCATAATATGTATGATATTATACTTGATGATGGACTACATACGGCAGACGGTCAATTAAAGACTATCAAAAATTTTTTTACAAGTGTAAAAGCTAATGGTTTGTATATTATCGAAGATTGTGGAGGCGGTGGTGATGGTAAAAATATCTTTATCGATTATAACGATGAAGTTCTTTCTATAATAGGTGATAATTCATATATGTTTGGTTCTAATATACTTATTATATATAAAGATAGTGCAAATCGTGGTGAATTATCATTTAAAGATTTATGTATAGCTGTTTATAAAGATAAAAAACAATCTATTCTGCATAATATTATTAATTTTAATAATAATCAAGTAGAGCCCACTATTATTAACAGAGATCAATGCTTTAAGTTAGTGGAAGGGCTGGCCACTGTCATTATAGATGATATAGAAGGTGATGTTGTTGAGCTTGGCTGTAATGTAGGGGAGTCATCTAAATATTTACGTAAAACCTTAGATGATTTACATTCAGATAAAAAATTATGGGTATATGATTCGTTCGAGGGGTTACCTGAAAAGAGCATGTGGGAAGAGGGTACAGGATGGACGTCTGGTACTTTAAAGACTACTAAAGATGTACTCATAAACAATTTTACATCAAATAATTTATTACCTCCTGATAATATTACCAAAGCATGGTTTGCAGATATACAAGATAGTGACTTACCTGATAAAATATCATTTGCATTTTTAGATGGTGATTTTTACACCTCTATTTATGATAGTTTAGTTAAAATTTATGATAGGATTGTTGATGGTGGTTATATATATTTGCATGACTACTGTAGAAATGATCTACCAGGTGTAAAAGCTGCAATGGATCAATTTTTAGCAGATCGCGACGAAAAAAACACTACATATGCTGTTTGCGAACAATTAGGTTTATTTATTAAAACCTCCAAATCGCAACATGTTGAAACTAATATTAATATACCAGTAAATCAAAGTGTTAAAAATTTTACTATAGTTTCTGGATTATGGGATATTGGGAGAGAGGGTCGTGAATGGTCTGAATATAAAAAACATTTTGATGTATTTCTTAAAATACCATGTAATATGGTTCTTTTTATTCCGAAATTTTTAGAGTCATACGTATTAGAAAGACGATCAAGAGATAACACTTTAATAAAGATATATGAATTAGAAGATATTAAAAATTTATATTTACCGTTTTGGGATCAAACACAACAAATTAGAACTAGTGAGGATTGGGTATCTCAAGTTAGTTGGTTATGTAATTCACCACAATATAAGAATGAATATTATAACCCAATTGTAATGTCGAAAATGTTTATGTTAAATGATGCATCTTTATGGAATCCGTTTAATACAGAATATTTCTATTGGTTAGATGCTGGTATAACAAATACTGTAAATTCAAACTATTTTACGCATGAAAATGTTTTAGATAAACTAAATGAATTTAGTAACCCTTTTCTGTTTTTAAGTTACCCGTACGATGCAGTAAGTGAGATACATGGATTTGATTACTTAAAAATGTGCGAATACTCAGATTCTAAAGTAGACTATGTTTGTAGAGGGGGGTTATTTGGTGGTCATATGCAGCAGCTACATAAAGCTAATGCTGCTTATTATAGCTTACTTAATCAATCCTTAAATGAGGGGTTAATGGGTACAGAGGAAAGCTTGTTTACTATAATGTCATACTTAGAACCAGACGTTTATAGAAGATATGAATTAGATAGTAACGGTCTAATTGTAAAGTTTGCGCAAGCCTTGCATGAGGACAATGTTACTCTCGCAGAACCTTCGTTCAAGCGTTTATCTAATACTAGAGAATATACAGATCGGGATGTTATCAATGTAAAGACAAATTTATATATGCTCACGTTTAACTTTCCAGAACAAGTACTGCATACTATCGAATCCATGAAGGAGACTCCTGCGTGGTTGGAAAAACCTAATTTATTTTTACTGGATAATTCTACGAACGAAGCTGCCAAGATTCGTAACAAGGAGATAGCAAATACGTATAATTTTGAATATATTAATTTAGGTGGTAATACCGGTATATGTGGAGGGCGTCTAGCAGCAGCTGAACATTTTAATAAATCAGATGCGGATTTTATGTTCTTTTTTGAAGATGATATGACATGTAACCCACCTGACCTACAAGGAGAGTTTTGTAGAAATGGATTACGTAAGTATATACCTAATTTATATAATATAGTGCACAAAGCAATGCTTAAAAATGGGTTTGATTTTCTTAAGCTATCATTTACAGAAGTATACTTTGATAATGATAAGCAATGTTCATGGTACAATGTACCACAAGAGATAAGAACAAGAGATTGGCCAGACTACGATAAACTACCTACCACTGGCTTGGATCCTAATTGCCCTAGAACAAAATTTGATAAAATTTTAACTACTGATGATGTTGCATATATAACGGGTGAAATTTACTACGCGAACTGGCCTATGATAGTAAGTAAAGAGGGTAATAAAAAGATGTTTATTGATACCAAATGGGCTCATCCTTTTGAACAAACGTGGATGTCTCATATGTATCAATTAACTAAAGAAAATAAATTAAAGCCTGCTGTATTATTAGCCTCACCTATTTGGCATGACCGTATCAAGTATTATGAACCTGATGAAAGACGGGAAAATTAAATTTACTTTATATTAACAGCTCTGGTAATTTACTAAAACCGTAATAAGTATATTTATGAAAAATGCCTATGCTAATGGTTCTATTTTTGTACAAATAGCCTCTTATAGGGATAGGGAGTTATTACCAACATTAAGAGATTTACTTTCTAAAGCTGATAAGCCAAAATTATTACATATTTGTATTTGCTGGCAACATTCAGAAGATGATAGTTGGGATAATTTAGATGAATATGTTAATGATGATCGGTTTACTATTATTGATATAAACTATAAAGATTCAAAAGGGGCTTGTTGGGCTAGAAACCTTATTCAACAACACTACAATAAAGAAAAGTTTACATTGCAACTAGACTCACATCATCGGTTTGTTGAAGGGTGGGATACAACACTTAAAAATATGTATGCCGGCTTACAACTTAACGGATCTCCGAAACCGTTAATTACGACTTACTTGCCAGCGTATGATATAGAAACTAGTAAACCGATAGATATTGAACCGTGGATGCTTTCCTACAACTATTTTGCAAAGGATGGACCATTACATACAATCCCAGAATCTATCCCTAATTGGAAAGGTTTAGGAGGTCCTATTAAAGGAAGATTTTATTCTGCGCATTTTGCTTTTACAGATGGATCATTTAGTAAAAAAGTTCAACATGATCCGGAGATGTATTTTCATGGAGAGGAAATAAGTATAGCCGCTCGGGCATTTACTCACGGATATGATATATACTATCCTCATCAACTAATAGCCTGGCATCACTATGGTAGAAAAACTGCCACAAAACATTGGGATGATAGCGATACATGGCAAGATGATAATATTAAGTCATATAAACGGGTGCGTAAATTACTTGGTATTAATAACGAAAAGTTTAAACCTAGAGAAAATAAATACGGTCTCGGTAAGGTACGAAGTTTAAATGATTATGAACGATATGCTGGAGTTAGATTTAGAGATCAAAAAATTCAACAATTTACTTTAGATAGATCTTATCCCCCTAATCCAGAATATACTAACAAACGAGAATATGATAATTCTTTTGTCAAGCAGTTTAAGCATTGTATAGATCTAAGTTACGAACAAGTACCACACGACGATTATATTTTCTGGGCTGTATCTTTCTTTAATGACAAAAATGAAGAAGTATACAGGCAGGATGCTGATCCTGCTGAAATTGAAAGTCTTAAATCAGATCCAGATGGCTATTGTAAGCTTTGGAGATGGTTTGCCACAGACGAAAATATTACTAAGTGGCGGGTTTGGCCTCAGAGTAAGGAGCATGGTTTTACGGACCTCATAGAAGGCCATATTTAAACATTAATTTTATCAAGCTCTTCTTGAGCTTTTTCTAATGCTTCTTTTGCTTGGCTCGATAGGTATGTAGATTTACCGCTAGCGTGTGTTAATGCACTTGACAGATGTAGAATAGCGCGTCGTGCAGCTTCAATCTGCGGTGAGCCTATTTGACCATCACCACTATCTGTACCTGAAACGGTCCCTTTAATTAACTTAAGGAAATAAACAGTACTTGCTAGTTTACCTCTGTTAAATGCTGGGTGCGCTTTTGAGGTATTATCGTCTTCTGGTTTATCTAAATAACTTTCGGCCATACGATTATTTACTCCACTATGTAAATAAATCAAATAGTTCTGTTTGAACATTTTCCGAAGGCTTACGTATCGACCACCCTACACTATCATAAAACCGAGCAATCGATTGAAAGAGAATCTTATCAAACATCTTCTCATAGTCAATCTTAAATAGCTCATTAAACTCTTCTGGCCATTCATATTTGAATCCCATTGACTGAAGACCGTACTTATTAGGAGTTTCGATATACATAAAGCGAACCTTATCCCCAGAACTAATGCTCTCATATTTGTTACCTGTTCCAAGCTTTTCAAGTATTTGATTATAGTAATAAGCTGACTTAGAATGAACAGGCATGCCTTTTACTGTCTGCCACTCACGACATTGAACTGCATGCTTTTCATAACCCTTGATACCCATAACGAAAGATATCTCTTCCGGGGATAACGTTTTAAAAGTCTCATACGCTTCGTTAAAAATTTTATTAGTCTTACCTAAGTCTTGAGTAGTAAGCATAGTCTCAATAATACCCTTAGCGTAAGGCTTAATAGCATTAGGCATAGTAGTACGAACAACCTCTACACCAGTATACTTGAACTTATTCTCTTTAATACCTTCATCATCAAGAATATGCATAACATAACGCTTCTTCTGGAGGAACGTTGCAACGTCAGCAATCATCTCACGTTTGAATACAAATCGAGGATCGTTAGTTAATAGCGCCTTACGAGACCAACTAGTAATACCATCGTTAAGATAGTCTTCAATCTCTTGAATCTTATCATATGTCTCTTGATGAACTAGAGCATCTTCTTTAGACTCCCAAAACTTAACACCATTCTCAATGAGAGGTGATATAGAGATATAAGATGAGTCAGTATCGTTATAAACAATACACTCTTCTAGGTCGCGTTCAGAGATGTTATCAGAGCCAACCTCAGCGCGCATGAAGTCTTTAAGCAACTCGTTTGAGTACTTAATAACAGCTTGACCAGTTAATGTAACACTCGCAGCAATATCGTCATCACCGATAGGAGCATTTTTATTACCCATATAACCATAGCAAGAGTTAAT
>CENS01012198.1_pt1 | contig 14222 bp, 18 predicted proteins | sample 530201 | NCBI WGS metagenome assembly CENS01 (sample SAMEA2619747, study PRJEB7988) | marine metagenome | biome: marine biome (ENVO:00000447); feature: surface water layer (ENVO:00002042); material: "saline water (ENVO:00002010), including plankton (ENVO:xxxxxxxx)" | depth 5 m | reverse complement strand
TCCCAAGAGTTGAGCCTGAACTTCAACATAATAATCTAAACAATGAGTAATATTGGAGAGATACTAGAAGTATTCGATAACGATAATGCTTATTTTGATGAGTTTCATGACGACCCTATTGATAGTGGAACTTATAATGCTACTATTATAGCTTTATCTAAAAGACTAGACGTTACTACTAAAAATGGCGATGTATGTGATATTTATTATCCTCGCTACAGCATAGATGAATCATCATCGTCATTTGGTGGTAGGTTAGTTAGAGATTCTGGCATTTTTAGATATAGGTCAAAAGTTGCTAAATCTAGAAATATGTATTACAAAAAATTTTTAGACAAGTTAAAAATTAACTTGAATAAAAAGGTAATAGATGGTAAATTAAGGTATCTACTACCAGCTCTTATTCCAGAGATGTTAGCGAATAAAAAGGTTGTTATTAATGTGTTTACGCAAGAGTGGTCTGATGGTAGAGGTTTTCATAAAATACCTGTATCTAGGCTTTCTCATATGCAATAATGAAATTTTATGGTCACTACTTTAAAAAGATATTAATTATGTTATTAAGTTCAGATTCTAAAGGATATGTAACTTATTCTGAGGCAAATAAATTACTAGGATTACCAAGCGTATTTAGAAGAAGTACTCAGATTCCATTATATAGTGATATTATAATTGGTATTTTGTCTAAAGATAAAAAAGAGACTATATATTTTTTAAGGAGAAAAAATGAATCAGTTAAGCCCACATAGTATAGAAGCAGAAAGACTTGTATTAGGTCAAGCTTTGGTAGATAATTCTGTTATAGACCAAATAGCTCAGTATATACCCGAAGAACAAGTTTTTTATACTAATCAACATCAGCAAATATGGAAATCTATATTAGATATGCATAGAGATGGTGCTAAAGTAATAGATATTGTTACAATTACGTCTAAAATACCCCCAAACAAAGATAACCAATCATCAGCTTTTTATCTTTCGGGTCTTACCCAAGAAGTAGTGACTACAGAAAACGCTGAACAGTACGCTAAAGTTATATATGAAAAATGGTTGTTAAGAAAGGTTATAAAACAGTCTGATAAAATTCGTGGAGTTATGGCTTTAGATGGTAATGAAGCGTATCAATTACTACAAAGACTTCATAGAGAAATAGAAGATATATTAAATTTAAGAGTTAGAGAAGATTTTAGTTTAGATGGTCTTGTAGACGCCGCTATAGAAAATATGCTTACTACTGACAATCTTGTTAATTTTGGCATACCTCAAATAGATAACCTTACAGGTGGAATGACTAAAGGGGAAATAACTGTTATAGCAGGTAGGCCAGGACACTTTAAAACAACTACAATGATAAATATTGTTAAAAACTTAATAGATGACGGAAAGAAGGTATTAGTTTTTAATAGGGAAATGTCTAACGTAGAAATGATGAAAAAGATACTTATATTAGAAAGCGAATCTTTATCTTACGGTAATATGAGGATGGGTTATTTTGACGATGAAGCTAATAAAGATTTAGACAAAGCTAAAGAATCGGTTAAAAAGAAATACGAAAATCTAACAATGTTTGATGATGTATTTGATATAGATAGAGCTATGAGAGAGCTTAGAAAGACAAAACCAGACGTTGTAGTAGATGATTATATAGGATTAATAGATGTTATTGGAGTAGATGACAATAGATTAAGAATAGATAATATTATGAAGCAGTACAAAAGAGCTGCTAAAACATACGATTGTGCTGCATTATTATTATCTCAGTTAAATAGGGGTTGTGAAGAAAGAGCTAATAAAAGACCAATATTAAGAGACTTGAGAGATAGTGGTTCTATTGAACAAGATGCAGAAATGGTTTTATTTATGTATTATGACTATAGATATCACCACAAAGATAGTAACGTTGGTGAGAATGGTATAGAAATAATACTTGGTAAAAACAGATATGGTAAGACTGGTAGCGTACTGCTTGGGGTAATAGGTGATAGATGTAACATTGTTAATAAACCAGAAGATGCTGTAAATTTAAAAAACAAAATAAACAAGAAGAGGTTGTCAAATGGAAAGAAAACTGCTAATTGAAACTGTAGAATTATTAAATGAGTTAGGTACTTTTAAAGTATTGAATGTAGAAAAAGCTCAAGTTTTGTCTAGCAAAATAGAAAATTTTTTAGAAGATGGAGAGTCTTAATGTCTTCTATTAATAATAAATATGTTATAGCTGTTAGTCACTTAGAAATTAATATGATTATAAAGTCTTTAAGGCTATATGACGACTTATCTATTAGGTTTAAAAATGATGAAAAGAAAGGAGTCGTCAGAATGATAATAGATGACTTATTACAGATTGAACAAAAAGGGCCTCAAATAGGTAAAGAATGTAAAATTGAGTATAATGAAGCAGATATAGTTAATATGATATGTGAGGAGTGTGAATAATGAAATCTAAAAAGCAACATAAAACTACAAATAAGCAACTATCTCAGGACATGGGGTTTTTAGTTAAAGAAGTTTTGATTATAAAAGATTACATAAGAGATGTTATATCTCCGACTCTTCAATCTACTATGTCTATGTTTGAAAGTTATCTTAATTACAAAGGAGATACAGAGCAATTAATAAAATTTATGGAAAAGGAGATAAACAATGCAAAGGAAACTGAAAACAGAGAATCAAAAGAGGGGAAGAAGAAACAGACAAAGGGGAGCGGAATTACAAAGACAAACAGTCAGGATGGCAAAGGGATTTAATCTAGAGTCTTTTAATAGGGATAGAGGTGGAGCTCAACATGAGCAAGGAGATGTAGAAATAGATGATAAATTTTATGGATGCAAAAGAAGAAAAAAAGTTCCTAGATGGATATTGCCAGAAAAAGAAGAGTTAGGTGTAGTATTTAGGGGAGATGGAATGAAACCATTTATATCTTTACCTTTGGAAAATTATTTATTATTGTTAAGTTTAATAAAGTAATTATGTTTATAATGAAGTCGTTGTGTGAGGTTTGCCTCCTTTTTCCTTACCCCTATAGGACATCGGCTTCATTTTTTTAAAAATATGATAACATACAAAAAAGGCAGAAAACACGAAAAGGATAAGATAGTTTTTGTAAACGGTCACCAAATAACTTATAAAGAGTTAGCTGAGATTATGATTACATTCTATCAAAACGAAGAAAATATATATCCAAAACCAAGATTTAGAGGCGGTGAATATTTTGCTGACTTTATAAGAGAATGTTTAGTTACAGGCAAAGTAACTAAAGAAATACTAACTAAATACAAATTGGAGGACAAATAATGTCTAAAAAAACAATAGTGTCAGAAGAAACTATAACGGTTAAAAAACATATGGTAGGCAATATACTTAGAAAAGCAGAGTATGAATGGGACAAATTACCTAAAACTACAAAATCAGCTTTAATAGATTTTGCTAGATTATTTAATTTTGTAGACTTTAGAACTTTACGAGATTATAAATATGATGTTTTAGGCGATATCAATGATAAGTTTAGAAACTTACAAGAAATAAATATTAGAGGTAAGAAATCTTGAGTGACAATATAATACAAGCATATTATAACGCTCTTAGTATTATATCAGAATGTCATGACCAAGCTAATCCTATGCATTTACGTAGGATAGCGAAAGACGCTTTAGATTGGGAAGGTATAGGTGATGAGGTGGATGAATGAGAACAGTAGATGATATAACAAATAATATTATATTAGGCGATAATAGAGAAGTGTTAAAAACATTTCCCGATAGTTGCATTAATACTACTATAACATCACCTCCTTATTATAATTTACGTGATTATGGAGTAGATGGTCAGATAGGGTTAGAAGATAGTTTAGATGATTTTATAGAGCAACTATGTTTGGTTTTTGATGAAGTACATCGTATTACTAAAGAAGATGGTACTTTATGGGTCAATATAGGAGATTGTTATGCCAATAAAAATGAGATAACATCTGATGGTAGGAGAGGTTTTTCGGGTAGTAAAGGTATGGGTATGGCAGATAAAACTATAGATGGACTTACACATAAAGATTTAATAGGAGTGCCTTGGAAGTTAGCTTTTGCTATGCAAAAACGTGGATGGATATTACGTAGTGATATTGTATGGGCAAAACGAAATCCAATGCCAGAATCTGTAAAAGATAGACCTACGAGTTCACATGAATTTATATTTTTATTTTCCAAAAATACGCAGTACTATTATGACTATGAAAGTGTTAAAGAAAAAGTGATTAACGGAACTAATAAAGATTATGAATACCGTAACAAACGAGATGTATGGAATGTTAGAGTAGCATCATATCCTGGCGCACATTTTGCAACATTTCCAAAAGAACTTATCATCCCTTGTATTAAAGCAGGTAGTCCAAAGGGAGGACTTGTACTCGACCCTTTTATGGGGTCTGGCACAGTTGCCGAAGCGGCTCAATCATATAGTCGCTTTTATACTGGAGTAGAACTGAATCCTGAATATCATAAGATAATACATAACAGAACAAAACAACAGGAGTTATTCGCATGAGTGATTACGATAACACAAATAGAGGAGCTATGTTTCCAAACAAGTATAAAGAAGATGGAGACAAAAAACCAGACCATACAGGTAATGTAAATGTAGAAGGTAAGGAATTTAAGATTGCGGCTTGGCAGTCTACTTCCAAAGCTGGAAACGCTTACTTATCAGTTAAGATTACTGAACCTGAAGTAAGTGGTAGTGAAGGTAACAATGACGAAGTTCCTTTCTAGGAACTAATCAATCAGTAGCCAATAGGTACAATACTAGTTTATAATGGCTTTAAAGTTGAGTGAATACAGTCGCGTAACCTACTCAACGCTAGTACGATTATGAAAAATACATGTAATGGTTGTTATTACGAGAACAACAGAAACTGTTATTGGTTTAAACTTGTCAAAAAAGATAAACCTAAAATAATACCTACGGAAACTTTTAATAAAGGTTGTTCTAAATATAAAAACAATAATAAAAATATTAAAAGCGATGATATTAATATAATTATGTCTAAGTTTGATGGAGAAATTTTAGGGTATAAGTATGAACCAAAGCCATTTTATTATAGAAAAAAGAAATCTTATACCACAAAACACAAGTACACTCATAGAAAGGACGCTCAATGAATAAAGATATTTATGAAATAATAAAAGATGTAGATTCTGTATTAGCTGAAGTAATGATTGGAGATTACGCACACAAAAAAAGATATGATAGGGTGTTAGGAAGAAGAACTCGTAAAGAATCTAAATCAGACGCTTATTTAAGATTGTGTGATAAATGTAATTTTGTATGGGAAAAAGAATTTAGCAGTTGGAGAACAACAAACAAAACAAAATATAAATACATATGTAAATTTGAAGAAATACCTAGATATGGAAAGCCAGTAGAAACGTGTTTAATTTGTTTAGGTGAACCCAATGTTAAAGTTAAAAGAATCTATTGATATAAATCAAATTAGACCCCTTAAAAACAATTATTGCACTAAATGGCAAAGCATATTTTATACTGTTTACTTTACTAGATTAGTTTTATCTTGGAAAGTTTTTTCTATCTTGATATAAGTGGTCAGGCCTTAATTTTTTACTAATATTTTTTATAAATATTTCAAGATTAGGATTAACTGAACCTTTCCTATTATATTCTTTCATAGCTTTTGATAAAAGATTATTAAAATAACTGCTTTGACTATAGTAGTCTTCTACTTCTTTTGACGCTTTTGGATTATATTTTTGGTAATCAAGTGATTTATGTATTGTTTTATCTGAAAATCTATTATCTTTACGCATTTTACCTAACATATTTCTAATATTTGGGCTAAATTGTTTTAATTTAGTTGCTCCCATCATAGGCATAGATACACTCATTGCTATATCCATTAACTCTTGACTTTCCTTGTCAATTCTGTCTCTGTTTAAAAAAGAAAATGGAGTTCGAGGCATTTGATTTATTTCGTTTTCAGCAATAAGTCTATCCATTTGACTATGAGCCGTATTATCTGATATTGCAGTTTCAAATATCATACCACCTTCTTGTTTTTTAAATAATTTTTTAAAAAAACTTTTTTTAATAGGTTCTTGATTTTCTTGAAACAATTCAGGGTATTGCTCCATTAACATTCTTTGTCTTTCTTTTTTAACATTCATTAGGCTGTCAGTTTTTGCACTTGCTTTGTCAAATAGTTCTTTTGGAGCAGTTCTAAATTCCGACTCCATTATAGATTTCATAGTATCTGGAGAGCTAGTTTCTAAAATATAGTTTAAATAATTAGAGCTATTACCTTCTACTTCTCCACCATTTTGCATTTTATTTAAATAATCTATTGGTCTCATTGTTAACCTCTCTTATAATATTTTGTTTTATAATCATTCATAATTTTATAGAACTCTCTTAGTTTTTGAGTATATAGCTCATCTAATACTTGTTCTGAAATTTTATCTTCTTCATTTAACTTACCTAAATATTCATTATACTTAGACTTTCCAGTTTTTCCTCTAGTTTTACGCCAACTGTATGGTATAGGTCTCATTCTTGTTAAGATACCTTTTAATCTTTGTCTTGCTTCTACTTCTGCTTTTAGGTAGTTAATACCTTTTTCTTCTGATATTCTATTAGCGGCAAATACAAGTGCTGAGTAATATGCTTTACCTCTTGTATCTTCATCTGAGTCCCAAAATACATCTCTAAGAGCTCTGTAGTATGGAGTTTTTACAGTTATACCATCATCAAAATCTATGTTTACTTTTTCTTTGGGATAAAAAGCATCATCAAATTGTCTTTGTCTTCGTTTAGAATCTTTTACTTTTTTAGTAGTATCTCCTGTTCTAGCTGCTAATGCTCTTTCATAACCATTATAAGCTGCGGTAACTTCTTTTAAAAAATCAGTTGAAGCCTGTTTGCCAGTTTTTTTATCTTCAATATAATTAACTACATTTGATAATAAACTTTGAGCGTGTCTAACGGGAACTGGATAATATGATTCAAATGGGCCACCGTAATCATTAAATGTGTTACTAAACAAAGCTAATCCCTCCGCTTTTAAAAAGTAATCAAAGTACTGAGATGGTAATGATTTAAACTTATTAACTCTTTCTTCATCAAATGCCCAATGTATAAATTGATAATTAGCCCAACCACTTAGTACACTTAATGGTATGTATTTCATAGCTGGCATAAAGTTACCTTCAGTCACAATAGGTTTTACTACATTTTTAGCAGTTGACTCCGTTACTCTGTACGCAACTCTATAAAATAATGATAAAGGTTTTGCCCATGAAGAACCTAACCATAAAGGCATAAATGGCAACTCACCTGAACCTTGAGTTATAATATGAGCTTGTTGTCTAGCTTTATTAGTTTCAGAATTAGAATATTGCATTTCATAACCAGCTTTTTTAGATTGTTTATGTCTATTTACCATGCTAGAAATTTCATCAGGTGAAAATTTTAATACTTCCATCAGTATTCGTCTGGATGTTTCTGGAGATATTTTTTTAGTAGATGGTAATTTGTAGTTTGATAAATTTGCAATATGTATATTTAATGCGTGTGAACCTACAGCTTGAGATATAGTTCTATTACCAACTTCAGAGGTAACCATGAGACCTGCGTTATTTATAAATTTTTTCATGTAACCCGATGGTTTACTAGGAGACATATATAATTCATATGCTCCTGTATAAGTTGCTCCTATATCTCTAGCGTAGTCTAACTCTGATTTCCATTTTTTAGAAAAACCTCCTAAAGGGTTAAGCAATCCATTGTCTCTAGAAAAATAACCTTTCCATAACTCCCTTCCTGTAAATACAGAAATTGTTTCTCTATTACCTAATAATGCATTTTTTAATCCACTTATTGGAAAAGATAATCCTACCTTAGCTGAAAAAGCAGATACGGTTTGTAATCCTTTTGTAATAGGACTTGATTTCTCTCCAAATACTTGGCTTTTTAATGATTTTTGAACGAAGTCTCCATAATACCTATCTCCTGTTTGATTTTCTATATTAGAAGATAAAGCATCTATAACAGACTGTGTATTTTTGCCAGGATATGAATGATAAGTAGCTGTTGAATGAGCTACGTTAGTACCGTATCTATCAATAACTTTACTATAGTCTGTTTCATATACAGGAACTACTTCTGCTACTTTTCTTGTATTACCAAATTCATCAACAATTATCTCTCCAGATTTATATGCATCTCCATTTTCTTTAAACTCTTTACCCTTTTTAAGTCGTATTATATCTCCCTTATTGCCAGGAGCTCTAGATATATAAAAATAAGCAGGTAAATCAGCAACTCTTGTATACTGTTGACCACTTACATTCTCTTGACCGTTTATTTTTTGTAACATTTTTATGTACTCAACGGCTTTATTTCTTTTTTGCTCTAAAGGTATTTTTAAATCTTTAAACATGGGGTCATTTTTAGCCATGTAATTTGCTGTTTCTAATAATGTATCATTAGATGATGAAATAAAATCAAAAAACTTATCAGTAATCTGTCTTCTAGAATAATTTTTAACATAAAAATGTTTTGATTTTTTGCTATCTACAGAAACTAATGTTCCATTTTGATTTATTACATTGTTTGACTTTCCTTTTGCGTAGTCTAAAAAACTATCTACTTGGAGTTGGTGTAAGTCAGCAGCTGTCACTTCTCTAGTAACTGTTTCTGTTTTTAATACAGGATTTCCTAAAACGTTTTTCTTTCCTGTAGGTACTTTTATTCTTTCTGTTATAGTATATGTTTTACCAGAGTGCATATCTACGAGATTTATTCTACTCTTTCTTTGTAAATCATATAAATCAAAAAAAGGTTTTCTTTTAAATTGAGAACCGCTTGAGTCTCTTATAAAAGATTCGGAACTTATAAGAGCTTTAGCCATCTCATCGTAAAAACCATTATATAATTCTTTAGCGTATTCTAAACCAGTAATTTTTTCTACTTTACCAGTCAATTCATTCACTCTCTCAACATTAAAAGAGTTCATTTTTTTAGCAAATTTTTGATATTTAGGAGTATTTTGTAAAGCTCCAAAAACCTCCGTATCCATAAAAGCTTGTATATGCTTATCTATATAAGAAGATGTAATTTTGTGTTGTTTAAATTTTCTACCTAAATTTTTATGAAAATTTACTGTAGTACCGACAACAGATTGTCTCCACCAACCGTGTCTTAACATTTTTAAACCAGCTAAACTACCTCCTGGCAATGAAGATATAATAGTTTCTACAGGAAGAGTAACTCTTTTAACCCAGTCAGCAGCTCTATTACTACTAGTTTCAAATAATCTAAATGCTTTTGCAGTACTAGGAAACATTTTTGTAATTATTCCTTCTGGAGGCAAAGATATTCTGCTATTATAAACAGATTCTGTTGCGTACTCATCTCCCCTTATAGTATCTACTAATCTATCTACTTGTCTTTTTGTTAAGTTTTTAATATCACCTATAGATTCAGGGTGTAAATATTGCACTAATACTTTCTTTTCATTAGAAGATAATCCATAGTCTTTAGAAGCTTTATTAAATTTGTTTTCTGTTATTTCCCAATTTTTGTATTCTTTAGTTTTCTTTACGCTATTTATTTCTGATTGCAAAAATTCTAATTTATAATCTATAGACTTATTTGATAACCCATCTAAACTTCCTTCAACCCAATTTTTTTCAGCATAACTTCTTGCTTCTTTTTCGCTAGCAAATATTAATTCTTGGGGGTCTGACCAATTTTCATCTTTAAATCTTCTTCTTGGAGATGATTCATCTTTAGAGTGAAGTAATCTTAATTTGTACCTAGGCTTTGCAAAAGGTTTTTTAGCTATTTGAATTTGTTCTAAAGGTATTCTGTTTTGTTTAATGTCTGAAGATAAATTAGGGTCTGATTTAAAATATGCAAATTTGCTATCTACTTTTGATACCTTAACAGACATAGGTTGACCATCGTCTTTTCTAGTAAGTTGGTCTACGCCATCTTTTACCCATCTTACAATAAATCCTTTTCTAACAGAATCTGTTTCTTTTACTTTATCAATAGAGTAAGACCTTATTTTATTTTTTATGCTTTCTAAAGACCTTACTAATTTTTTATTGTAAGTAACTCTTTCTTCAGATGGTCTTGATTGTTTTTTAGGAGCAAATCCTTTTTCTCCAAAAACAATTTCTTCAGTTTTAGCAGAATATTTTTGTATGTCCTTACCTTTAGTTTCAACTCCAGCTCTAGATATAGATATATCTCCTAATTTTTTAAAATCTGTTTGTAAGTTTTCATAAAAAGCATCAGCATTTTTTCTTACCTCTGGTGGTAAGTCGTTAATTAAATTCTTGTCTTTAAAATCTACCTTTGAATAATTTTCTCTTAATTTTTTTGTAGCTTCCAACATGGTTTTACCTTCAACAGTAAATTTCTCACCTGTTATAAGGTTTCTATAAGATATGGTTGCTGGTTTTGATTCAGTAGTTTTTTCAACACTCTCTCCCGTTTTTCTTTTTTTAGTTACTTTTTTAGGTTTTTCTTGTCCACTAGCACCTATTATAGCAATAACATCTGATGGATTCTTTTTATTATATAATAAAGTTCCTCTCTTTTGATGTATGTCTCTAGACTTAGATATTATTGCGTCAGTAGATTTATTTTGATATACAGTTTTTATAGCAACTTCTGGATTAAAACCCATCTCTACTAATCCTCTGTACATTTTTTCTTTAGCAAAACTATTACTAGCCCTTTGACCTACTTCATGAAAAGCTACCAAACTAAGTCCATGCAACAATCTATCTCTAGATGTCATATTTGGGTCAGGACTCCCAGTTAAATAATCACTATAAGCTCCTAATCCATACATAGCTGCAGGTTCTATTAATGTAGCTCCTGTTTTACCATACATACTAGGTAATCCTGCTACTGAAAATAAACTACCCATAAGAGCTTCTTTAGGTAAATCTGCTATTCTATCACTAAAATCATAACCAGGCTTATCAGCTACCATACCTATAGCGGCAAAAGTACCTATGTTATTTACAAATCTATTTAATACTTGAGCTCCTTTATAACCATAAGTTTCTGCAACATTTTTCACCATTTTATTATATGATACAGATTTAGCAAGTTTACCAGAACTCATTGGCAAAACTAATCCCGATGGAGATTTGCTTGCTGTTTTAGTTATTCTTTTTAATTCTCTTAATGAAGACAATGTATTTTGTTCAGTTAATTTTTTAGTATACTGTCTTTGAGCTTCTCTAATTACGTTTTCATTATCTAAATTAATTTTTGATATTTTTGATATTCTTTGTTTTAATTGGTTTATTCTTTGAGTTGTCCCTGTAGCTTTAGAACCAGCCTCTCCTAAAATTTTTGAATCACGAGATAACTTAGATATTGCTCCAGTAAGTTTAGTTATAACTTTTTCACTTCTGTTTAAACTAGATATAGCTTTATATACACCTGCAGTTGCTCCACCTGCTACAGCTAATGGAGCTCCTACTGTGCCTATAGCTGCGCTTGCTAATGCAAATGGTACAAGTCCCCCACCAAGTTCTCCAACAAGTTCTGTTGCTTGTTCTGAAAATGTCATAGACTCTGGAGTTCTTTCTTCTTGTAGTCTTCTAGAATATCCTAACGTAGCTCCAGATGCAAATCCCCTAGCAAGTGAGTTAAAAAAACCAAACTTAGCTTCTTCTTCTAACTCTTTATCTCCCATAGCTAGATTACGATTATCTATCTCATCTTTATCTAAGTTTAAACTAGATGGTGGATAACCATATTGTAATTGATTAAATCTATCTATTATATTAGATGATGTATTATTTTCATAATTATAAAATCTATCAAGAATGCTATTATCAGATTGATAATTAGATAAAGAGTTATCAGATTGTTGACTTATTTGATTATATCTTTTTAATATATCTTCAGACATATCTATTAATTAATAGGTTCTATAGGTCTAGGGCTAAAACTTGAAAAAGAAGTATTCATGTTTTGCAATGCTTCTTTAGGAGAAACTTTTCTATATCCAATCATAAAAGAAGATTCTTTTCCATTATTATTTATATAATCAACTTTAGCTGATGGGTCATATATAAAACCTAAACTAGCGTAAGGTTTAGGATTGTTTTTCATTTTTGATAACAATGTGTTTCTGTCCATAGTTTTGCCGCTAATAGGGTCTTTTAATTTATTCTTATTTGATGAGTTAAAAGGGTTAGGTATTTTATCTCTAAAGCTTTCTTTAATTTTAATTTGTAGAGGGTCTCTTTTATATATTCTAGAGAAAGCAACTTTTTTACTTTCTCTTTCTCCTTTTGATGTTCCTATATTTAAAAACTTATTGCCAAGTTTACTAAAAACTCCTTCTTCTGTTTCTTCTATATTTTCTGTTTTTTCTGTTTTTTCTGTTTCTTCTGTATTTTGTTGAACATTTGCAACATCTCTCATTATTTTTTCTTGTTCTTCCTTGGGTAGAGATTTAAATTTTTCTTCACCACCTGCTTTTTCATACAACATATTTAATATATTTTGAGTTCTTATTGATTCTTCATCCATCCCTAAACCTTTTTTAGCGATTTCTAAACTTTTTTCAACAGCTTGAATTGCTTTTGGTTCAGAGTCTAATTTAAGTTTACCTATATTGTCTAATGACTTTTCATATAGTTTTTGAAAAAATTTTGTAGTAGCTTCTTTACTATTAGTCTTTCTTTGTACAAAATCAACATATGTTTTTAAATTACTATCTGTAATATCACCGCTAAGTAATCCATTTTTAACAAAATTTACATCTTCTGATAACATCCCTGTTCCTTCTAAAAATTCAGATGAAGTCATAAAATCTATTACTTTAGAATTGTCTACGTAACTTTTAGCAGAAGTAAAATCACTTGTCATTGATGGAGTAATAGCTATACCCGATTCTCTAGAAGCTGATTCTAACTGTGGATATAAATTTATTTTTTCTTCATTACTAGCGTTTCTATATCTTTCTTCTAAATTTTTGTATTTATTTTTTATTGTTAAATTATCATCAGCAATACTACTTATAGAAGCAGTATTTAAATTTAAATTATCAATAGTACCGTCTACATTTCTTACTGTAAAAGTTTTATTTAAATCAGCATAATTATCTAAAATCATTTTTGTTTGTTCTGGTGTTTTAGCTGTTGACAATGCAAGATTAAAATCTTCTTTTGCTTGATTATATTTACTTATATCTGAATTATAATTTTGTTGAGCAATTAATTGTTGTTGTCTAGTATCATATCTTTTTTGTTCTTCTTTCTCAGCTCTAATTCTAGATTGATACTCAGGGTCTAAGTATTTTTCTAATACGTTGTATACACCAGACATAAAATCTGGAGTTTCACCCATTTGCACTACGTCATATTTGTTTGTTAATTTTGCCATAATATTACCTATTCAATAAAATTGGTTTGTTTTTATAAATTCTTTTCATTTGCTTATTAGTAGGATACTCTTTTTTAAATTGATATAAATTTGGATATACTTCTTTTGAATCAGTCCAGTCAGTAATAGTTTTACCATCTTGCACTATTTTATTACCTGCTACAGTTTTTATTACAGTTTTTTTATTTTTTAACTTATAATCAATCTCGTTAGGATTTATATCCCAATGACATATATCAACAAAAATATTATTTTTAATTCCTATTTTAATTGCTTCTGACATTATAGTTTGTAATTCATTATATTTAGGCTTATTGTTTAAAACTATATCTATATCTTTAGTATTCCATTCTTCTACAAATCCGCCAGTAAGCCATACATTATATTTATTAACATTATCTAATTTAAAAAATTCATCTTTCCATAATTTAAATTTATTTACAGTTGGAGGCTGTAATTGACAATTAAATTTATAACTTCCATATTGCCAAATCATTAACTGCCACCGTAATCCATATCAGTTTGATTATCTATGTTTAAGGTGTATTCAGTTACCCATTCATTTCCATCCCAATAATAAGTTTCTCCACCAAAACTATAACTATCTCCTTCATTTTGAGGAGTAGGTGGATTCCAATCTGAATCTCCAGTAGGAACATAATCTGGTCTAGTTGATGGGTCAACATATGATTCAGTACCTTCTGCTTGTTCTAATGCAGATAATTGTTGCCCTGTTTCTCTTAAATACCTTTCTCTTTCACTTCTTACTCCTTTAAACATTGTAGAATAAGCTGATT
>CENS01076163.1_pt1 | contig 14253 bp, 18 predicted proteins | sample 530201 | NCBI WGS metagenome assembly CENS01 (sample SAMEA2619747, study PRJEB7988) | marine metagenome | biome: marine biome (ENVO:00000447); feature: surface water layer (ENVO:00002042); material: "saline water (ENVO:00002010), including plankton (ENVO:xxxxxxxx)" | depth 5 m | reverse complement strand
TGTCCCTGCCGCGTGCGCTTGGCCCGGTCGGCGCCTTCGGCGGCACGATCCTCGCGACGTTGTCGCGGGCCGACGCGTTCCAGCAGCGCATGCCGGCGCCGGCCGCGATCGCGATCCTCGATCAGATCGCTCGCACCACGACCAACCTGCTCGACGACAAGGGTGAGGTGAAGTCGGAAGCGATCGACATGGTGGAGCTCCTGGCGAAGATGCTCGGTGTTCCGCTGCACGTCGTGACGCAGCGACTGCGCCGCGGCTTGGACATCTTCGACGAGAAGAAGTTCGAGCCGACAGGCATCAGTCTTCTGACTGGGCGCCGGTAGCCAGATGCTTGTGGCATAGCCGGCTCATCACGGCACGCTTGCAGCAACCCTCGCGAGCGCACTGGAGCTCTTTGGGGACCACCCGCTCTGAGCGGGTGCGGTTGACCTTCGACCAGTCGCGCTTCTTGCGCGGGTTCGCGGCCGCGTAGGCGCGTTGATATTCGCGTTGGTAGCGTCGCCGCTCCTCGATGTCCTTGTGAGGCATCACACGAGAGCGCAGACCGCGAGAGTCGCGTAGATGCAGACGTTCACGAGCGACACGACCATGAACCGCTTCGCGTTCTTCTGGATGCGCAGGTGGGATGCAGCGATCTGCTCTTCGCGGTCTTTGATCGCTTCGGTCATGACTTCGGCTGCCCGCCGGTAGCTGTTGATTTGGCTGCTCAACCGCTCGATCGTCGTGGCCTTCTGTTTGAGGAGCTCACCCATGCGGCGCTGGTCGTGCTTCAACGACCGGCGCTCGGCGAGCTTCTCGCGCAGGATGTCCATGGTCCTACCGAGGTCGGCCTTGTCGATGATGACGCCCGTCGCGTTCAGCGCCTGGTAGACTTGCTCGATCGTGCCGTTCGGTAGCAGCGTCAACGTGTCGTAGATGATCCTGTAGACGGCGTTGGTCATCCGCAGATCGCGGACAGGCCCCGCGGAGTTCTCGACGTTGTCGTCGGACCCGGCCATGTCCAGCGGAGCAAGCTGGGCCATCACGACCTGGTGCTGTCTACGGCACCAAGCAAGGATCTCCTCCGGGCCGCCGAGTCGCTGGATGTAGGCGGCCGTGGTCGCCTGGGTCCCGATGGTTGTTGGCTTGCGCTCCGAAGGTTCGTGGGATGTGAGGAATCGATCGGGGTCGGTCATGGTCTTTGCGTGAGGTAGAGGAAGAGCAGGACCAACGACATCACAACGAAGAACAAGTCAGACTCGTAGAACTCGCGGCGATGGCGTCGGGCCATTAGATGTCGGCCCAGTCGGCCTGCAGCCGACGCTTGATGGTGTCCGGCTGCAGACCGGTCAGGGTCGCGAACTTCTTCACGAGCTTGGCCTGGATGTGCGGCCGCGGAGTGTTCTCCCGCTTGATGAGGCAGTAGAGGTGGGCGCGGGAGATGCCAAGCTTCTTGGCGATCGCCAACTTGGACAGAGGGGCGTCGGTGGCTGCGCGGCCGTGAGTGGCTGCGCGGTCGACGAGTTGAGCAAACTGGGTCATGGTTATCCTTTGAATCGGTGGGAACGGTAGCCCTCGGCGACGAGCGGCAGGCCCTTCGCCCAGGCGGGTGCTTGGCAGATCAGCTGTTCGAACTCGCGAACGTCGCCTTGCCCCTTCGGGACTTCAGACGCGATGGAGTCGTGAACGTGGAGCATCACCTTGTAGGGTGTGTCTCGCAGTGTCAAGAGTGCATGCGCCAGGCAGTCGCGTGCGATGGCCTGCGTCACGTTCTCGGTCAGCTTGCCGCCATACGTGGTCGTCGGCCGCATGCCGGCGCCGGTCGCAGTCAAGAAGCGGATGGCCGGCCTGTCGGACTCGAACACCTTCTCCTCGCCATCGCGAGTCATGTAGGGCATCTTGCGCTTGCCCGGGATCAGGCGCGCATCGTGATACCAGAGGTGGCGACCACTCGGCAGACGGATGACGACCGAGCCACCCATCGCCGACAGATGCAGGCGACCAGCGGTCTGTGGCTTCTTGGTTCGGATGACGTCGGCGAACGCGTCTTCGAGGTCGATCCAGAATTGGCGGATCGGTTGGTTGTTGTCGCGCCAGACACCGTGAGCGGTGCCGGCTTCCTTCTTGGTCAGCTTGATGCCCCAGGACGCGGCCGTCGCCAGGAAGGTGCGGGCGCCCATCTGGTAACCGAGGCCGAGCTCCTGCACCTTGCCGAGTTGCCGGTCGTCGCTGTTCATGCGCTCGGCGTTGAGCTCGTAGATGTCCTTCGGCTTGGTCCGCTTGTCGCCGTTCCACGCGAGCATCGCTGCGTCGTAGTCCCGAAGGAACTGCAGCTTCTTCTCGTCGTTGGCAGCCCATGGCAGCACCCTTGCCTCGATGGCGGAGTAGTCGGCCGCGATCATGTCGTGACCTGGTGCCGCAACCACCAGCGAGCGCATCGCCTGAGACAGTGCGTCGAGCGGCGCCCAGAACATGTCTAGGCTGTCGAGGTCGACGCTGTCGATCGCCAGCGCGCAGAGCTCCTGCACGTCGGTCGGCCGGCGGTCCTTGCGCAGGTTGTGCAGCTGCAGGATGAACGAGTTCCAGCGGCCGGTATGTGCGCGGTGGTAGCCGAACATGCCGCGAGCGCGGCCGTCCTTCGACAACGCATCGGGCAGACGCTTGAGCTTCGCCAGCGACGTCAGCTTGCCCGTCTCCAGACGGATCTCGCATACCTCTCGCACCAACGGGTCGAGGTCGTCACGTTCGAGCAGAGTTTCGATGACGTCCTTGGCGACGCTGGCGTCCTGCTTGATGACGCCCTTGGAATAAAGCCAGCGGCGAAACGGAGGGTGACCCTTCACGCTCGTGAGCACACCGCCCGTGAGCTCACTGACGCGGAGGGCAAGGGCCTTCTCCCGCTTCACCGCTAGCTGCGCCATCTTGCCCGCTCGTTCGGTGTCCAAGTAGACACCACGGGTGTTGATGGCTTGATCTTCCTGCCAGACGCGATGCTCGGTCGGCGTCAGCGCTGGCAGCCTGTAGTAGACAGAGCCGGTGGTCAGGATGTCGACCGCGCAGTAGCGCTCCAGCCTGGCGATGTTCTCGGGCGTCTCGTGCGGTCGATACCAGCCGCCTTCGACCTTCGGCACGGTCAGCGTCATTTCCTTCATCAGCTTGTGGCCTTGCTTGTCCTTCTTCAGGACCTCGCCGCTCGCCGTCGCCAGCACGCACAAGTCAAGCTTGGCAGGGAACGCGGCCGCAACACTGTTGGCCTGCGCATCGCGCCATTGCGACGGCGCGATCTCGGGCCAGTCGTAGCGCGGCAGAAGGATGTGCCGGTGCAAGGCTCGCTCGAACTCATTGTTCCAGCAGACAACGCGGCCGCCGTTCTTGATGAACTCGATGATGAACTCAGGCAGGCGCGCACCTGGTCGCCAACTCCAGACATCGGTGCTCGCGCCAGTGGAGCGGTGCACGCCTACCATGCCGAGGTAGACGTGGGTGCTCGGGTGCGACGCGTAGACGTCGGCCGTGACCCTTAGCAGGTCGAGGAACGACGCTGTCTCGAAGTCGAGGACGATCCAGTCGCGGACCACGTCAAGCGGTCGTTGACCCAACGCATCAGGGCCTGGCTTGCTGAGTTGCATAGTGAGAAAAGAAGCGACCCCGACACCTCGGGAAAAGGGGAAGAAGGAGAGTCAAGTCCAGCTGGCTATCCGCCGCGGACTCTGTCAGGTGCCGGGGTCGCAAGTGTGTCTAGTTGGCGCCACGCCAGACGCGGTTGACGCCTGCGTGTCGTGAAGTCTGTGTGCTCGTTCGGTAGCCGACGAGCTCGATCTCGTTTCGTTTCCGGGCCGCGGATATTGACGCGCCCCAGGCATTCGGATGGGTGGGTTGCCCCACGCCGGTGAGATTGGCGAGCTCACGAACGTCATCGTTCGTGAACTCGCGGCCGGACGCAGCCAGAGAGCCGATCACTTTGGCAACGTCGGCTCGCCACTCGGCGGCCTGGTTGTCCATGACCTGCTCTTGGCCTTCAGCCTGCAGCTTCTGTCCGGCCTCGCGTGACATTAGAAGAGGTCGTCCCCTTCTTCGTCGTCATCGTCTTCGTCGACGTCTTCGTTCGTTGCGTTCGCCGCGGCCATCGCCTCGGGAACCTTGAAGTCCATGTCGCTGCCGAAGGCCTTCTTGGCGTCCGGCTTGCCTCCGCCGAGCTTCTTGTCGTCCTTGATCCACATCACGTTGTCGAGCGAGACCAGGCAGAGCTTGCCGCCCTTGTCGCTAGTCCAACCGAGCAGCGTGATCTGCAGACGGCACCAGCACCCAGCGTAGAACTTCGACGCGTCCATGATCGGTTCGAGCTCAGTGTCGACCAGGTTCGGACGTTCCTTCGACCAGCTGTTGATGAAGAACCAGTCCGGGAACTGCTCCTTGAACCACTTGTTGGTCTTGCAACGCTTCAGCGGCAGCTTGGCGAGCTCCATGTCGGACATCTCGTCCTTCCAGTCGTCGCCGTAGGCGGCCGTCATCGCCTCGTTGATCGCGGCCTTGATCTTCTTGTGGTCGCCAGTGTCCGGCGGGATCAGCGCCGCGCACTCGTAGCGATCGCGGTCGGGCGTGCGGTTGCCCTTCTGGTCTTTCATCTCGCGCTTCTTGACGAGAAAGGGGAAGGAGATGCGGACAGGCTGAGTAGTCAGCTGCACGCGAACGATTTCTTGCTTCTTGGCCATCGTGGTTTTCGTGGTTAGGGAGTCAGGTGGGTCTGGGTAGTCGTCGTATGCGTCACCCATCAGAACGTTGCCGGCTTGAAAGTGGAGCGGCGATCCGAGACAGGGACCAACACTGGCCCCTTGGAAGGTTTGTGCGTCAGCGGTCGAACGACTGCTTGCGCTTGTTTCTTGGACAGGCCTGTCGCCTGCAGACGCCGTTCAGCTTCCGCCGGCGACACAGGCTTCGGTTCGGTCACTGGGTCGATGTTGTAGGTCATCTCCAATTGGTGCGTGGCTTCGGCATCGTCGTTGAACTTGCGGATGCCGACCTTCTCGACCAGCTTCAGACCAGGGAACTCGACACCCATGGTGGCGCGCTTGGTTGCGTGCGCCTCCAAGTCGTTGAGCCACTTCTTGACGTCGTCAGCCTGCAGCAGGATCTCTGCGATACGTTCGTCGGTCATCGCCTCGATCGTCGGCTTCTCTTCGCTGAAGGCCTCACGGCACGCTTCGAGCGACGCGTTGCGACGTGCTTGACACTCGGAACGCTTCGGGCAGAAGGTCTTGGTGCAGTGCTCGCCGACCACGAACTTCGGAGCCACCTTCGTGGCCACGGCCGCGGACTCGATCGCTGCCAGCGCAGTGAAGAGCTCGTTGATGTGATACGACTGCTCGCGCCAGGCTTCGCCTTGATGGTGCCGCGGTTGCACGATCGCAGTCACGACCGTCTCGACGCTCTTCAGCGACTCGTGGTAGGTCTTCAGCGCGCCGCCGGCGTAGATCTGCAGCTGCGTGTTGTGGAGCTCACTCACGTAGACACCGGCACCCATCTTCAGGTCGATGACGATGATCGTCTTGCCGTCAGCGGAGAGGATCAGCGCGTCGACCGTCCCCCAGATCTCGTCGGTCAGCTTGACTTGGATCTCGATCTCAAGCGTGCCGCCGTAGAGGTCGAACGCGAACTCGACTGCGTCGAGATACTCTTGGATGTGGTTGGCTGCGTCTTCGTCAACGATGAAGCGGCCGCACTCGGACTTGCGGCCGAGGAACGACATGGCCGGCTTGGCTGGGCCCTCGCCCTTCGACAGCGGCTTGAGAGCTCGCGCCGCGATGTCGTGGAAGAAGGTGCCTTCGTCGGCGGCTTCGCTCGACTCGTCCGGGATGTCCTTGCAGGCCTCGGGTGATGCCGTGCAGATCGTCCATCGAGGCGACGAGCTCGGCGACAGTTTTGCGTGGGCGCTCATTAGCTTGCGAGCTCCGCGGCCGCGTGATCGTCGAGAGCGACGCGAACGTCGCCAGGCTCCAGCTTGTGGACCTGCAGGTCTGGGTCCTTGCGCTTGCGTCGCTCGCAGTTGCGAATCGACTGCAGATAGGCTCGCGAGGAGCGGAAGAACGGGGCCCCTTCGGAAGGCAAGATCAGGTAGAGGTTCATGGTGTCTCGTGGTGTGTGAAAGTGAATTGCGGCGGCGCTCGTGCGAAACGATCGGCAATGCGTCGGGGAAGGTAGTGACCCCTGCCCACGCCGCCGCGGTGCTACAACGGGACCGGGTAAATGAGAGAAACCCCCGACCCGCTTCGCGGTTAGATGATGTCGTCGTCGCCGCCGGCTTGTTCGAGCAGGTTGTTGAGGACGTTCTGGAACTTGGCCAGGTCTTCGTCGGCCGCGTCTTGCATGCGCGGCAGCTTCGCGGCCTTCAACGCATCGCGAAGCTTCGGCAGGCCGTGCTCGGCGCCGAAGGCGCGCAGGTCGGTCTCCAGCTGCTTGCGGATGGCCTTGAAGTCCGGGCCATCGTCGGCAGCAGGCTTCTTCCGCGACTTGCGCTTCTTGGCCGGCGCCTTCTTGTCTTCGGCTTCGGCCGCGTCGTTCTCTGCCTTGCTCGCTGCTGCGACTTCGCCGGCAGGCAGTGGTTCGAGGACGACGCCTTCGCGGCCGCTTAGGAACGCGAACACGCGGGCCAGTTCTTCGGGGGATTCGGGGACGATGTTGATGCTGATTTGCATAGGTCTGTGATAGGTGGCGGCCGACTGTAAAGGGCCGTCTAGGGGTGTCAAGCTGTTTCCAGCGCTTCGATCATGTTGGTCTTGCGGACCAACGCTTCAGTGATGATCTCGTCGATGCTGTCTGCCATCTGCAGGTAGCGAACGAGAACGGGAAGGGTTTGGCCGATGCGGTGGATCCGCTTCTCGGCCTGGATGTTGGTGCCGGGCACCCAGTCAGTTTCAACGAACGCGGCGTTCGTTGAGGCCGTCAAGGTGATACCCACAGATGCGGCCGTCAACTGACAAACGATGACGCGCACGCTCTTCGTGTTCTGGAACATGTCGACGGCGTTCTGCCGCCCGGCCGGGTTGATGTCGCCGTGGATCTGCACGACACCATAGGACGCCAGGCCTTCCGCGAGCTCTTGGATGACGCCGCGGTGTTGCGCGAACACCACGACCTTCTCCATACCGGCGTCGAGCTCTTCCTTCAGCCACTCGATCGCGAGCTCGGTCTTGAGCTCGCCGCACAGTCGGCGGTAGGTGCTGAACTCGGCGTTCTGCTGGATCACCTGCAGGAGCTCGTCGCCGTCGAGTTTGCGGACGTTGGTCCGCAGCTGTTCCGACATGCGGTCAAGTAGCTCGTTCAGCGGCTCCAGCTGCTTCCTGCTGGGCTTCGGCAAGTTGACGGTCGTTCGACGCATGGCCGGCAGATCGCCCAGCACATCCTTCTGCAGGCGACGCAGCGAGCACGACGCGAGGATCTCGCGGAGCTCGGCCGTGCGCTTGGCGCCGATGATCTTCTTGCCGAAGCGCGTCTCTTCGTAGTCGCAGTAGCGTTCGGTGAACATGTAGTGCGACATCAGCCGCCCGTTGTAGGTGATCTTCTCTGGTGCCAGGTGCACCAGGTGTGTCCAGAGCTCGCTCGGGTTGTTCGGCACGACGGTGCCGGTCAACGGCCAGTAGTGCTCTGCCTTCACGACGATGCCTTGCTTGCCGTAGAGGTTGATGGTGCGCGTGCTCTGGTGGTTCTTGAAGTGGTGCACTTCGTCGACGATGCACACGTCCCAGTCTTGGCTGGTGAGTTGGTCGACGACCTTGTTGCGTCGCGACAGCAAGCTGGTCGGACACAGCACGACGTCGACGTCCGGGTCGATCTTGGTGGCGCCACCCTTGACGATCTGACGCGACGCCCACGGCGCCCACATGCCGAGCTCCTTGTCCCAGTTGAGCAGGACGACGAGCGGCACGATGATGAGCGTGCGGCGTGCGCCGACCTTGGTCATCGCTTCGAGGGCTTGCGCCGTCTTGCCAAGACCTGGCTCGTCGAGCAGCGCGGCGCGCTTGCGGCCGGCCAGGAACTCGATGCCGTCTAGTTGGTAGTCGAAGGGTTTCACTACAGCCCCAGGATGAGCGACACCATGGTCGGCGACTTCTTGATCGTCAAACGGCGGCCGCAGTTCAAGCGAAGCTCGGCGCGGTCCTTGTTGCCCTTCACGGGCTCAACGGTCTGGATGGATGCGGTGGCGATCCGCAAGAACGTGCCGCCTTCGCTGATGTTGTTCGGTTCGTCGGTGTCGTTCACGACAGTGAGCGTGACGAAGTAGGTCTTTGTGTTCATCATTTGACTAGGTTCCAAAGGACGTCGGTGGCTTGCGAGCGGGTCTTGAACGGGGCGAGCACTTTGGCTCTCGGGTGCTTGACGTGGAAGAAGCCAGCGATCAGGTAGACGCGGCCGATCTTGCCGAGCCAACGCCAGTAGCGGGTGTTGGTCACGGGGTCGATGGCCGAGTAGAGGGTTGGGCGTTGCTCAGTCATCGGAGACGCCTCCACCTTCGCTGTGCGCTTCCTGCATCTCCTCGATGCTGACTGGTTTCCATGTGGTGACAGCGTCATAGATCCAACCACAGTTGATGCACTTGCCGGCGTCGACATAGCGGTGACCGATGACGCAGGTGCGGTCCTGGCACTTTTGGATAGTGCCACAGCATTTGGTTTCGATTCGGTCTGTCATGCGAGCAGGGCGATTGCGATGAAGGTGATGATGAGAAGGCAGGCGCCGGTGCGCTCCAGCCAGACACGGGTGCGCGGCCTCACGAGCCGAGCTCCTCGCGCCAGCAGTTGTCGCAGACGGCGCCGTGCAGCGCGTGCTGGTGGATGGCACCGTTCGGCGACACGACGGTCCGGCACTTGTTGCAGCGCAGGCCGGCATAGGAACCTTCGGAGAAGATCGCGTCGAGACCTTCGAGCACTTCCTTGACGGTCGGCTCGGCCTGACGCTCTGCCTCGGCGGCCAGGGTCGCCTGCAGGAAGCGCAGCGCCTCGCCTTCGGTCGCGAACGTGGCGACCGTGTGCTCGCCACGAGCGACACGCCAACGAGTGGTGGTCAGGTCGTCGGCGACGAACGGGGTGACGAGCAGCGGCTCGTCGTCGGTAGCGTCCTTGGCGGCCGCGTCGGCCGCGTCGGCGACCGAGGTGTCGCCGTAGGGCAGGCCGAACTTCGCGGCGCAGATCGGGCCGTAGCCGACCGAGCGGCTGCGTGCGTCGGAGAGCTCCCGGTTGCAGAAGCTGCACTCGCCAGTGGCGACGCCGTGCTGGCCGGCGACCTTGGCCGGGTCAGCGGCGAGCTCGGTCAGGCGCTCTTCGACTGCGGCCGTGTTGCCGCGGGTCGGCTTGTAGTTGCCGTTCACGTCGACGAACCCGTAGAGGGTGTTGTCGCCGTAGGCGCCGCCATCGGTGACGATCGCGTCATCGGACTTGCGCAGCTTGATGACGATGCGGGTGCCGCCTTCGGCGAGGAGCTCGATCTTCGGCAGACGCTTCTGCGCGTCGCGTGCCTTGTGCAGCATGTCGATGACAGCCTGCAGCGTCGGCACGTTCGCGACCTTCGGTTGCGGCTTCGGGGTGATGGCGTCGACGGCCAGCTTGTGCGCCCAGGCGGCCTGCTTGTCGCTCGGGCCGCGCACGCTGTCGATCGACTTGGCGAGCGAGTGGGCGAACTCCGACTTGCACGACAGCAAGATCGGCTTGACCTCAGCCAGGTTGCGGAACGGGGTCTCGAACTCGATCGGCTCGCCCTTGGCGTAAACGCGCAGGGTCGTGGTTTCGCGGCCGTTGAACTTCTGAAGGATGTAGTCAGTCATCGTGGTTTCTCGTGGTTAGTGGCAGGCCTATCGGCCCGCCGAGGTGGTAGCTTTAATCGATCTGTCTAGCGATGTCAAGCGGGGTTTATCGGATCAGTCCTGCGCCGGCGTGGCAGGCGTAGATGGCGAGCTCGGAGACGGCGACCGTCGTGACGCCCAGCGTCGCCAGGACCGTCGTTGCGACGTCGCGGGCGCGGGTGAAGCGACGGGGCTTCTTGCCGCGGCCGGCGTTCGCTGCGATCCAGCAGGAGTCGAGCGAAACGCTGTCGCCAGCGGCCGCGACGTAGTCTGCGACCTTCGGGTTGCGGATGCCGAGACCGAGCAGGTGCACGTGTTGTGGCTTCGCTTCGGTGACGAACGCGGCGAGCTCTTCGACGGTCGTTGCGGCCTTCTTGCACGGCATGGCGGGGAGCCATTGGAACTTGAGGAACTTGTCGGCGCGACGAGCAAACTCGGCTTGCGAGTAGTCGCCCTTTTGGACGGGGACCAGGATGTGAGCGCCGAGCTCGTGCAGGCGCTGCAGTTGTTCGCGGTGGTTGAAGAGACGAACCAAGCTGGTGGCTTGGCAACCAACGCGGTCAGGCGCGACGACGAACAGCTGCGAGCCGAGCGCGGCCGCGAGCTCTTCGTAGACGGCCAACACGCGACCGAAGTCGATGTTGCGGACCTGGACGAACTCGCCATCGGCGAACTCGACTTCGGAGAAGGCGCCCGAGTCAACGAACACGTTGATGTCGGTGCCGGCCAGCTTGATGAGTTCGTTCAGCGCGTTGCGACTGAGCTCGGTGGCGACGACGCCGATGTCGGCGCCGGCGCGGGACAGGCCGCGGATCTCGGCGGGGCGGTTGCTGCCCGATGCGAAGTAGGACGTCGGCTCGACGGCCAAGCGCGGCCAGGGCTTCTCGCCGACCGACAGGCCTTGCTTCTCGCAAGCGCGGCGCAGGCTGTCGAGCTCGCGGCCGGCCAAGCAACCGGTCGCCGTGTTGCGCACTTCGAACCCGAGACGCGTCAGGTTGCCAGCTGCGCCGCGGGCGCCGCCGAAGAACTCGGCGGGCTTGAGGCCGGCGGCAACGCCGACGACGGCCTTCGACGGGTAGGACTTGCCGTTGACGCGAAGAGCGAAGCGCGAGGCCTCGCGGTAACCGTAGTGCCGCAGGAAGCGAACACGACCCATCGACTCGATCTCGGCAACGACTTCGAGAACCCGCTCGGGGGTGATCTCGCGGCCGGCTACTGTGACTTGCTTGCTCATGGTTTCTCGTGGTTAGTGGCGAGCCTATCGGCCCGCCGAGCGCGTAGCTTTAATCGATCTGTCCAGCAGTGTCAAGCGCCTATTTCGTGGGCGCTGCGAAGAGCTCAGGCTTGAGGATGTGCAGGAGCTCGTCGAGCCGGTAGCCGGCGAGCAGTTCGGCAGTGGCCAGCACCGAGATACCACTGTCGAGGACGGTCTGGGATGCCCAGGCGAACCAGGAGCCAGGGCGGCCGTCTGACTTGCGGGTGCGGCGCCAGAGACCTTCGAAGCGCAGACCATGCTTGCCAGACTTGGCGATCTCTTCGATGGCCAGGGCGCGCAGGAACAGCTTCGGGTTGTCGTTGGCCATGGTCAGGAGCTCGCCCTCCGTTTGGTTCGGGCACATGAAGCACGCGGACTTGATGACCTTCGGCAGGCCTTCGACGGCGATGGCGCGCTCGCACTCTTCGCGGCTCCAGCCCCACTCGACCAACGGGTAGCGGTAGAAGTTGGTGCTGTCTTCGCCGATCTCGCTGTTCTTCTTGCGCTTGCCCTTCTGCGTCTCGGTCGCGTCGTAGCCGATCAGGCGCAGCGGCTTGATGCCTGGCTCGTAGCCTTGGGCTTGCAGCCACCCTTCACGCAGCGGGCGCTTGCGGCCGTGCAAGAAGGCGTCCATCGGCTCGTGCTTCCACTTGAGCGAGCAGGCGCCGCGGCCGAACGCTTCGCTCGGGAGCGTCTCGTTCGTGATGCAGTTCTCAGACAGCGACTTGTAGCCAACACGGCCGGGGATGTTGTTCGGTCGCGACGCGATCGTCACCGGGATGCCGAACGTGGCTTCGCACCACTCGCTGACCCGGCGCACGTTCTCGTAGGTCTCGGGGAGCTCGTCGCCGGTATCGGCGAACAGGATCAAGTCGGGCTTGGCTGTGTCATCGCCCATGCGGTAGAGACGGGCGAGGCCGACCAGGATCGCGGTCGAGTCGACACCGCCGCCAAAGTTGACGACCATCGGGCCGTCGAGGCAGGCGGGGTTGAACATGCTGAGGGTGTCACTCACAGCGTCACCTCCATGGCCTTCTTGGTGCAAGGCTCGCACGCGCCGTTCGGCGTGGCGATGTGGAGGCCGCAGTTGCAGCACCACTCGAAGGTGGGCTGAGGGCTGCACTCAGTGCAGCTGGGACAGGTGTCGTGGTTGGCGATCATGGTTGCTACTAGGTCTCGTGGTTTCTCGTGGTTAGCGTCGCGAGGACCCTCGCGACGCTTTGAACTTCTACTCGACCTGATCGGCAGTGTCTAGCACTGTCTGAAGTTTTTCTTCAGATGGCTGGCTTGCCAGGCGATTGTCTGCCCGGTAGCTTCGGCTCCCCTCCAAAAAGAACCGCCCGACCGATTCACCCCCAAGTCCGCCTCGCATGGCGGGGAGAGTGGTCGGCCGGGTCGGAAAGCGAAATGGACAATACCAATCCCTCAGGCGGCCACAAGGGCCCGCGTCTCGATATTCTGCCGCGCATCACGCCAGGTGACATTGCGCGGGTCGTCGGCCACTTTCCGAAGAGCCTGCGCGATCGCAACATCTGGGTCTGCGCTGATCGCACACCCGTCAACGGCAAGAGCAGCAAGCGGCCGTTGAGCTCGTGCGGTTACGAGTCAGGCTTCGCGAGTTCGACCGACAAGGACACATGGATGTCGTTCGCTGAGGCGACGCGGTTCGCGCTCGAAGACGATCGCGTCGCGTGTCTGGGGATTATGATCGAGGGCGAGGATCTGATCGCAGTCGACTACGACCACGTGATCGGTGCGTCGAGTGTCGTTGGCGCGGACTTCGAAGCGTTCCTCAAACGGATGCCGACGACCTACACCGAGCGATCGCCCGGCCGCGATGGGTTGCATCAGATCTACAGCGGCAAGCTGCCAGAGACCTGGCGCAAGAAGCTGCTGAATGCGTTCGGTGATGGCGCGCACCTTGAGTGCTACACCAGCGGCCGCTATCTGACAGTCACCGGCGACATGATCGGCGACACCTCGAACATCCTGGGCCTGGTAGATCAGAACGATCCACCGGGCCCTTTGCTTGAACGGTTGGCGCGACCGGAACGCAACGACGCGGACCAACCTGCAGTCGAGCAACACCACAGTCGCGAAGAGATCGAGCACATGCTGTGGTGCATCGACAACACCGGCGAGGGCGCGCACTACGATGATTGGATGACGGCCGCGATGGCGTGCTACACGTTGCTTGGCGCGAGAGAAGGCTACGAGGTGTTCCATGAGTGGAGCTCGCAGTCGAGCAAGCACAACGACGAGACGTTGGACTACAAGTGGCCAAGCTTCGCCGACCTGCAGGATCCGCCCGGTTGGGGTTCGTTGTGCAAGCTCGCGGGTGACGATGCAACGCAGCCTCCACCAACCGCGGCCGCGTTCGGTGAGATGGTCGTGCCCGAAGCGATGAAGGACACGCCGGCCGCACAACCGGAGAAGGGTGAGGCGAGCGTTCCGCTCTACATGGGCGGCGCTGACTACCGAGCCTACATGGGCAGTGCCGAGTTCGCGATCCAAGGGTTCCTGCCGAAGCGGGGCATCGTCCAGATCTTTGGTCAGCCAGGCGCCGGCAAGAGTCTGGTTGCGTTGAGCCTCGCGATGGCGATGGCGTGCGGCGAAGAGACGTGGCACGGAATGGCTGTTCACGTGCACGGCCCGGTGGCGTTCATGGTTGGTGAAGACGGCACAGGTGTGGCGGCGAGGTTCATCGCTGAGTGCATCATCCGCGACATCGATCCTGCGACGGTGCCGATCGTGTTCAGCACAGCACCGACTGAGTTGCTCGATGGCGACAGCGTTGCAGCGCACGGCCAGGCGATGGTGGACGCGCTCGGTGCGATGCCCGTTGCGGTGTTCACTGACACGTTCGCCACGAACTACGGCAAGGGCAACGAAGACAGCACCGAGGACATGTCGACGGCGATGGCCAACGCGAGCTCGATGCAGCGGTCCATGAAGAACCTGATGATCTTCGTGCACCACTCCGGGGTCGACAAGGACGCTCGCGGCCGCGGCAACTCGGCGTTCTTGGCTGCGTGCGATGCCGAGTTTCGCGTGGTGCAACGACCGGGTGGTGCCGAGGGCAAGCCATCACCCGAGCAGGCGTTTGGTGATGCGCCGGCGGAGGCATTCGAGCGCACCGGTGACTTGGTCAGGGTCGAGCCGAAGAAGGTGAAGAACTGGCGCCGCG
>CENS01119800.1_pt1 | contig 14291 bp, 16 predicted proteins | sample 530201 | NCBI WGS metagenome assembly CENS01 (sample SAMEA2619747, study PRJEB7988) | marine metagenome | biome: marine biome (ENVO:00000447); feature: surface water layer (ENVO:00002042); material: "saline water (ENVO:00002010), including plankton (ENVO:xxxxxxxx)" | depth 5 m | reverse complement strand
AGCTATATAGATTAAATACATTATAATCAGTTGATATATTTTTGTATTATTATATAATACAGTAATGAATGTAGAGCTTGTATCTTATACCCAACCTGTTAAGAGATTAGTAGATAAAGGAATTAATAATGCGGATGATCTCGTAGCATATATTGCCCGGGTTTCTAATCCAAGTAATCAGTTTAACACCCTTACAGCTCCTAAACTTATTAAATACTTAACTAAACATAGACATTGGTCTCCCTTCGAGATGACTGATATGTGTGTAGAGATCAAGACTTCAAGAGCAATTGCAGCACAGATATTAAGACATAGATCATTCTCGTTTCAAGAGTTCAGTCAACGGTATAGTAATGTTAATACGTTTGAAGATATTGAATGGCGACTACAAGGTAAAACTAATAGACAAGTTGGGGATGAGTCTGTTGAGATAGATAAACAGCTAGAAAGTTCAATTAGTTTACATCTTGACAATAGCTTATTGTTGTATGATGAATTACTCGCGCAGGGGGTAGCTAAAGAATGTGCTCGTAATATATTACCACTAACTACTGAGACTACTATGTATATGAAAGGTTCTTTTAGATCTTGGATTCATTATATCGATTTAAGAACTTGTGAAGATACTCAAAAAGAGCATAGAGATATTGCATTGAAATGTAAGGAAATATTTGTAAATACTTTTCCTAAGACCGGTGAAGCCCTACAGTGGGGATGAAGGTTGTTTTATATTATAATGAAAATTCTAATTAGTTGCCTTAGCTTTAGGAATTATACTGGTTCTGAATTATATTTTTACGAACTCGCGACTGAGTTAACTAATCAAGGTCACGAGGTACATATATATTCTCGTTTTACTGATACCCCATTAACGACTAAATGCAAAAATATAATCTTCGATACAAAAGAAACTTTATTAACTCAAACTTTCGATAAAGTTATATTTTCTCATGGTACTGTTTTGTGGGATGATATAAAAGATATTAAAACCCAAGAACTTGTTAATGTTTTACATTCTGAAGTGCTAGATTTAGAAAAGCCTATTATCGATAATAAGATTAGTAGGTATGTAGGTATAAGACCCTCTATTATTGAATCAGTTAATGTAAAGTGTGATTTAATTTATAATCCGTTTGACTTTAATAGATTTAACCCGCAAGATTGTCTAAAAAGTAAAGATATCAAGGAAAAAATAGTTTTATTTCCCGGTAGTATTGATTATTTGAGATATAAACCAGTACAGTATCTGTTAAATTTATCCACTAAACAAAAATTCAAAGTTCTACATGTAGGTCGCATGGACTATAATATCACACACCCTAATTTTATTTCTAAAGAACCAGTATGGGAGATAGAGAAATACTACAAGCAGTGTGATATTGTGTCAGGTATATTTTTAGGTCGTACTTCTATAGAAGGTTTACTTGCAGGTAAACAGGTGTTCCAGTTTGATGTTGATAAGAATGGAGACATTAAAAAGGTGTATTGGCATAAAGAAGACAACTTAAATAAGTTTAATAGACATACAGTAGTAAATCAGTTTATAACCACACAAAAATTTAGTTGACTTTAGATTTTTATATCTTAAAATAAAATAATGTTAAATCTAGAGGGTATAGAAAATAAATTTAAAGATGTTTATAGCAGTGAATCATTTGAGCAGATTCAGACTCTTTTTAATGAGCGACAAAACATTGTTGTACTGGGTAACGGTGGTAATTACGCAGTAGCTCAACACGGAGCCGCTGATTGTTCAAGATTAACAACTAAAAATGTTATTAGTCTCGATAGCCCTACATATCTTACATCAATAGCTAATGATAATGGATATGAACAATTATTTGTTAAATGGTTGGAGACATTATATAATAAAAAAATAATTAATAAGGATAATTCCTTTATTATTGGTTTATCATCTACAGGTACATCAAAAAACATATGCTCAGCACTTAATTGGTCAGTCAAAAATAAAATACCATGTAGTATTATTACAGGTCAACCTTCAGTTAATTTGAGACATGCGGATAGACCCCCGTTTGATAAAGATGTTATTGAATGTATTCTTGAAACTGAACATTTTCATACTGCAGAAATATTAAGTTTAATACTTTTTTACCAGTTAGTAGAGGGCGCTGGTGAATGCTGCCCGTTAATTGACGAAGAAAAGGCTCGTCGTGCTGAATTAAATTGTAATTTTGATAATTTAAATCCGTATATTGAAGAATAAGATATGACTGATCTCATCCAAATTTCTACCTTTTCTGAATTTGTATTAAACTATTTCGACCAGGTATATGTTATAAATTTAGATAGTAGACCTGACCGGATGAAACAAGTTAATGAACTCTTATCTCAATATAAAATTAATTACAAACGGATATCTGGAGTTTATTTAAAAGATAAATATACAGATGTAATTAACAAAAAAACTAATACATCTAGCCTCGGTCATTTAGGTTGTATATTAAGTCATGTTAAGTGTTGTAAAGATGCACTAGATAATAATTATAATAAAATTTTAGTTTTAGAAGATGATATTACGTTTATAGAGGATCATATTAATAGTATTAATTTTCAGAAACTATATAATGAAATACAAACTATAGATTGGAATTTATTTTATTTAGGAGCTACATTTAATAATAAGCTAATTTCTTTAACTCCTCACTTAGATAAGCCTTCTGGTGAGGTGTGGGCTACTCAAAGTATAGGGTATAGTAAAAATACTATAATAGAAATTACTAATAAGATACCTAGTGACCCAGATTATTATATGGTACAAAATAGACTCGAAGGTTTATTCCCTATAGATGTTATATATGATCGAAGTTTCAAAAAAAATCGGGTTGTTGTTAACCCTATTGTATGCGTACAAAATACATCCGCTAGTGATATAGTACCAGCAGAATTAATGATGAATAATACTGAATACCAACTAAGTAGGTGGCGTCAGAATAAATCTATATGAATAAATCTAAATGGTATGGGGACTTAAAAGATAATATTATTAATATTAAACACACTGACTCTGTTATTAAATGGAGTTCTGCATCTCCTTCCCCTGAAGCGCACTTCCAAGACCCGAGAATGAAAGCGTTAAACATTACTTCATATGAGGATTTTAAACGCAATGAAGATTTAGCGAAGTTAATAGAGGGTAAAACTATTGCTTATGTATGTTCATCTCCTCATGTAAAGGACCAGGGGACTGTTATTGATTCTTTTGATTTAGTAGCTCGAGTCAACCAGAACTTCCCGTTACCTAAAGAATTATATAAAGATAGAGGTAGCCGTATAGATATACAAGTTAATTGTTGTAATAGACCAAAGCGTAGAGCAATGACAGATAATATAAATTTTATAAAAACAATGAAATTTATATTATGTCCCATGGTAACTGTATGGGAGCTGGGAGAGACAGATGATTTTCTTAAAAATACTAATGTACCATACGAAAATATATCTGATGGTTATTTATTTAAAATTTTTAAAGAGATAGGAACTATATGTAATACTGGTTTATTAGGTATAATAGCTTTACTTAACTACGATATAAAACTATATGTTACTGGTATGACGTTTTTTAATATGAACAATTTTGGTAGTATATATTATGATCAATATCACGATCACCAATCCTCTTATGGTCAATTCAGTCAAACCTCGCAAAAGCACCCTATACCCTCGGAATTGAGAATGGATATTCATAATAATTTATATCAAATAGAATTTTTTAAGAAAATTGTTAAAGAACACTACCCTCATAAACTATTATTAGATAATTATTTGATAGAAAACTTTGTAGATAAATAATATGAAAAGAAATATTTGTATGATACCAGCCCGTGCTGGTAGTAAACGAATTAAAAATAAAAATATTCGCGAATTAAACGGAAAGCCGTTAATTGGTTATGTAATAGAGGCTTGTATTAAGGCTAATTGTTTTGATGAGATTTATGTAAACTCTGAATCAGAATTAATTGGAGAGATTGCAAGTTCTTATAATATAAATTATTATAAAAGGCCTTCTTCTTTATCTACCGATAAATCTACTAACGATGAATTCGTCTTAGATTTTATCGAAAAAAATAATTTAGAAGATTGTAATATTATTCAAATACTACCTACTTCACCATTTTTGACATCTATAGAAATTACAGAATTTGTTAGAGCATTTACTACAGGCCATAAAAATGATATATCATATACGACGTTAGTATCTGTTGTAGAAAACAAAATTGAGTGTCTATATCAAAATGACCCTATAAATTTTAATCGCTTGCAGCCTACCCAACCATCTCAACATCTAAATTCAATATTATCATATGCATGCGCTTTAATGGCGTGGTCTGCGGATAACTATTTGTATAATATTAAAGTTTTTAGTAGTGGTTATCATGGAGGAGACCCTAAAGACAGTAAAACATCTATTGGTACTTATAAATTGACAGGATTATCGTGTATTGATATAGACAATGAATCTGATTTCCAGCTTGCAGAGGCTATTATGAGAAGTAACCATAATACAAATCAATTTAAACCCAAGTATTATAAATCTCAAGATAAAGAACGAATCGAAGATGACGTACCTAGTATTTTAGTTAAAGATGGGGTACCTAATAATGACTTACATGATTGTAATAAAGATGTTGTTAAAATTAACGACATTCTCGACTCAAAAAAAGAATTTAAATCATGGAGTAAGAGGATTATAAACACAGATAGTAATAGTGCTACTTTAATACAGCAACTACCTGGGGAAGGTAATAGAAGACATTATCATCCTAACTGGAATGAGTGGTGGTATATTGTCGATGGTCAGTGGGAGTGGGAAGTAGAGGGGGAAATAAAAGTAGTAAATAAGGGAGACATTGTTTTAATTGAGAAAAATAAGAGACATAAAATAACCGCTATAGGAGATAAACCCGCTATCCGTTTAGCAGTAAGTAGAGAAGATGTTCCACATATATATGAAAATTAATTTTAAAAATAAAAATATTCTCATTACTGGTGGCTCTAGAGGTATAGGTAAAGAACTTGTCAATACATTTACAGATTTAGAAGGTAATATCACATACACATCTACTAAAGATTTAAATTTTAACAATCAGTCTTCAGTCAATATCTTTTTAAATAAAATTAAAAATACTACCTTTGATATTTGTATTAACAATGCTGGTATTAATACAAATAATAATTTTTGTGATATTAAAGATGAAGATTGGAATAGTATAATTAACGTCAATTTAACTGGGTGTTATAAGATATGTAAAGCTGTATCTAGAAATATGATAAATAAGAGATTCGGTAAAATTGTAAATATATCTTCTATTTGGGGTAATGTTTCTAAACAAGGAAGAGCAGCGTATTCTGCTAGTAAGTTTGGAGTTAAAGGTCTTACGTTAGGCATGGCGTCTGAGTTAGCGCAATATAATATATTAGTTAATAGTGTGTCACCAGGGGTCACTATGACTGAGCTAACGGAAAAAACATTAGGAATAGAAGGTATGAATAAAATTAAAAAAGAAATACCGCTAAATCGTTTAGCAACAACTAAAGAGATAGCAAACGCTATAATATTCCTATGCAGTGATTTAAATACATATATATCTGGCCAAGATTTAATAGTAGATGGGGGTTTTTGTGCTACATGAAAATAAAGTCTTATAGAGGTAAATATGAAGTAGTATTTAAACAAAATATAAAAGATACTATTACACCCGATGAAAAAAGCTTTTTCATCGTAGATAGAGAGGTTGAAAAATATAATCCTGATCTCTTTAAAGATGCAAAAAATGTAATATTTATTACCGCAGAAGAGTGTAATAAAGATTTAGAGTATTCCTCTTCTATTATAAGCTCTTTAATAGAAAAAAATATAAAAAAGAACTGTGTATTGATAGCAGTCGGTGGTGGTATAACTCAAGATATAACTTGTTTTATTGCTTCTACTCTATTTAGAGGTATAAGTTGGTATTTCGTACCAACTACTTTATTATCTCAAGCAGATAGTTGTATAGGTAGTAAGAGTTCTATTAACTTCAAAGGTATAAAAAATTTATTAGGTAATTTTTATCCACCTAAAAAAATATTTTGCTGTTCAGATTTCTTAAAATCCCTACCTATTCAACAAATTAAATCTGGTCTAGGGGAAATATTACATTTTTTGTTTATAGGTAATAGTAAATTATTACATACTTTTGTTTCTGACTATGATAACTTGTTAGAGTTAAGTCCTACTATCGATAACTATATTGAAGAGTGCCTATCTATTAAAAAGAAAACTATAGAAAAAGATGAGTTCGATACTGGTGTACGTCAAATTAATAACTTCGGTCATACATTTGGTCACTCATTAGAAACAGCGACTGATTATAATTTATCTCACGGTCAAGCTGTTACCATGGGTATGTCTATAGCTAATTTTATATCTTTAAATCTAGAGTTTATAGATTCTACTACATATAATTTTAATCAAAATATTATAAATGTTAATCTACCAGAAGTTATTCTTACAAAAGAACAAAAAACTTTATTTTTTGCTGCTCTTAAAAAAGATAAGAAAAATATTAATAATAGTTTAGTATGTATTTTACAAAAAAAGGATAATAAGATTTTTTGGAGATCAAATGCTACTTCATTTAACATACATACATTAGAAAATTTTATAAAGGTAGAGGAAATTATTAATATATACTTTAAAAATAATGAAACCAGTATTTGATATAGATTTAAATTATAATTTAAGTAAAAATTCTTTTATATATGATAATAAATCTAAAGAATATTTCTTAGATTTGTTTTGTATGTTTTCCTCTTTACCATTAGGGTATAATCACCCTATTTTTGATAGAGAGTTTGAACGAGATATTATTACTATAGGTAAAATTAAAACATCTAATAAAGCGTTTAAAACTGAAGTATATAATCGTTTTGATAATTCTTTCAAAGAATGGATTACTGATTTCCACAATACTCATTATTGTTCTACAGGAGCTCTTGCAGTTGAAGCAGCATGTAAATGCGCATATTTCCATAACCCAGGAAAAAAACGAATACTTACATTCAAAAAGTCTTTTCACGGTATATATGGCTTTACAACATTTCTTACAGACAAATTTTCTACTACAGAATCAAGATTAAATTATTTACCATCAAACATACTATCAAATAATTACTGTTTAGAGGAGGACTCTTTAAACTTTTTATTAAAAAACCCCACACATGCAAAAGACATGATACCAGATGTTGCTGGTATATTAGTAGAGCCAATTAAATGTACATATGGAGATGAATTTTGGGATAAAAAGGATATTATGTCTCTACGGTTGTTAGCAGATACTCTTAATATACCTTTAATCTTTGATGAAATACAAGTAGGCTTTGGAGCAACAGGTAAACAATGGTATTATAAGCACCTGGATATAATACCAGATATACTAATATATGGTAAGCGAACTCAAATTTCTGGTATCGCAACATCTAAAAAGTATAGCATGCCTAATATGTCTGATACATTAGGTTGCACCTGGGATGGAGATATAGTAGATATGCTTAGATGTGTGTATATAATGAACGCATTTAAAGAATATAATATATTAGATAATGTTAATAACTCAGCTAATGTTATTAAACAAGGATTAAAGAATAATAGTAATTTTCTCTTTGAAAATGAAGGGTTAATTATGTCTGCTAAATTCGAAACGACAGGGAATAGGGATAAATTTTATAATTATTTGTTTAGCAATAAAATTTTATCTAACCCTACAGGAGAAAGGTGTATTCGTTTTAGACCAAGCTTGGGTATTAGTGAGACTGAAATAATTATGTTTATAGAGATAATCAATAAATATGAATCATAGAGAAGGGGTAGAACTATCACGAGGGAAGACAGCATTTGTTATAGGTACAGGTCCTAGTTTGAGAGATATAGATGTATCTTTACTCAAAGACCATACTACTATAACGTTTAATCGAGCTTATATAGCATTTGAAGATTGGGGTTTTGACCCCACGTATTATCTTGCGATTGACAGTAATGATATTAGATCAATTTATAAAGATATTAATAATTTAATACTTAATAGTAATATAGAAAAATTCTTTTTCACAGATACACTCAATAATGAATATTATACTCATAAAGATTCTTATCAAGACGGTGATATAGTGTCAAGTGACGAAATGCTTGTTGGTAGTGAGAAGGTATATTATCTCTGGCCAGATCTTCAAGCTTTGAATGACCCTGAAGCATACGCAGCGTTTCTACGTATACGATATAATAACCTTTATCCTAATAAGGAATTGATACCCCACGATAAAGCATATTTTCCGGTGTTTGTCAATGATCATTGGTCTAGTAGTACAGGAGGAGCTAATGCTGGATTTTGCGGTATTAAGGTTTTAGCTGCGCTTGGTTATAGTAGGATTGCCTTTGTTGGGTGTGATTGTCGGTATCAAGACGATAAACAAAGTAATATAGATATAACTACACGTACTGGAGCTGTGGGAGAAGAATACACATCACACGCAGATACAGATATAAATCATTTCAGTCCGAAATATTTCGGAAAAGGCATTCATTTCGGAAAACCCAATGAACCAGATATATTAAATATTTGGCGACTTGGCGCTGAGATACTTAAAAGAACTGGTATACAGGTGATTTCTTGCACCAAAAACTCTAAAGCTAATGAATGGTATGATTATATACCTTTTGAAGATTTTATTAAAACCATATGATAACGTTTAGACAATTAGGTAGATTTGGTAATTTAGGTAATACTCTATTCCAGTACTCTACTCTACTAGGAGTGAGCTATAAAACTGGTTACGATGTTTTAATACCGAAACATGATACATACTATGAGCCTAGTTATGAGAATTATAATTATTCTATATTTGACGGCTTTGATATAACTACCCCTATTTTTAAAACAGATACAACAAAATATAATTTTGAATATAATGGTATGGATTATAGATCTGATATTTTTCAAATATCAGATAATACTAATTTGCACGGGTATTTTCAAAGTGAAAGATATTTTAGTTTTTGTAGATCTTTAATTTTAGATAATCTTAAGTTTAAAGAAGATATAATTAACAAAAGCGATATCTTTTTTAAGAATTTAAATATAGACCCAGGAGAAACGACCTCTATACATGTAAGGAGAGGGGATTACCTTAAAAAAACTCAACATCACCCCATACAGCCATCTGATTATTATAAAGAAGCAATTAAGCACACTAAAAATAAAAACTACTTGTTTTTCTCAGATGATATTGTATGGTGTAAATCAACATATAAAGATAATAAAAACGTTTATTTTAGTGAAAATAATAACCCGTTCATAGATTTATACTCAATGTCAAAATGTAAGGATAATATTATAGTTAATAGTAGTTTCAGCTGGTGGGGAGCATGGATGAACTCTCATCCAGATAAGAAAGTTGTAGCACCTAGTAAGTGGTTTGGGTCGGCTTATAGTCATTATACCGCAAAAGATATAATACCTCAAAGTTGGATGGTTTTATGAAAATTAATTTAGTAGATTCTACATTTTCCCATTGCGAAGTCAGTAGTAACCCTCTGCCTATTATTAATAAGGCAAAGCATATACAATGGCTGAGAAGAGACTCAATAAACGAAACTGTTATCTATACTGATAGTAATATACCATTAGCGGTATCTAGTAAATCTATAGCTTGGTTGATAGAACCAGAAGAAATTAAATCTGCAGGGTATAGTTTTGTAAGGAAAAATTACAAGAAGTTTAAATCTGTATGGACATATGACCGAGAACTTCTCAATACGATTCCTAACGCAACATTTTACCCGTTTGGTGGTTGTTGGATTGAGAATAATGATAGAGCAATCCATAAAAAAACTAAAACATTTTCTATAATATCTTCAAACAAAAAACAAACTATAGGGCATAAACTAAGACATCAAATAATTTCAAAATCTAACAATAAAATTGATGTATTTGGGGCGGGTTATGAACCTATAGAAAATAAAATACAAGGATTACGGGATTATAGATATCACTTTGTTATTGAGAATGTAAGAAAGGACTATTGGTTTACAGAAAAATTAATAGACTCGTTTATTACAGGTACTATACCTATATACTGGGGGTGTCCTTCTATTGGAGATTTTTTCAATACAGATGGTATGGTTATTTTTAATGATTTAATTGAATTGCAGGAGAAATTAAAAAAATGTACAGATAGTTTTTATAACGATAGGCTTGACATTATAAAAGAGAATTTTAATTTAGCTAGAAAATATACTCTTGCAGAGGATTGGATTTATAGTAATATATTAAATAATGATTAATTTAGTTAGTGATACAATAGATAGGGCAGATATTAATAATTTAATCGAATGGCTCAATCAAGAGCCCATACCAAGATTAACTAAAGGACATCTGACAAAGGAATTAGAAGATGCCTGGGCAAAAAAAATAGGTACTAATTATAGCGTGTATGTTAATTCTGGTTCTTCTGCGTTACTACTAACACTAGCAGCTCTAAAATACTTTGAAATTGAGAATGGACCATCCTCGTATAATTTTTTAAAAAACAATAAAATAGTTATTCCAAATTTAAGCTGGGCAACAGATGTTTCGTCTCCACATTTATTGGGGTATGATGTATCTTTAGTTGATTGTAATTTAGATGATTTAAGCGTTGATATAGAATCATTAGAGAGAATATTTATACAAGAAACACCTGCTGCGCTTATGCTAGTATCTGTTTTAGGTTTTGTACCAAAAATGGATGTAATAATCGATCTATGTAATAAATATAATGTTATATTACTTGAAGATGTTTGTGAGTCAATGGGTTCGGAATATAACAATCGCAAATTAGGGTCGTTTGGTTTAGCTTCATGTTTTTCTCTATACTTCGGTCATCATCTATCTACTATAGAAGGTGGTTTTATTAATACCGATAATAAGGATTTTTATAATTTATTATTAAGCATGCGAAGTCATGGATGGGATAGAGACTGTGATAAGGATGTACAAACTTTATGGAGAGATAAGTATAATGTAGATGACTTCTCGAGTTTATATACATTTTTTTACCCGGGCTTCAATGTACGTAGTACTGACTTGCAAGCATTTATAGGTTTACGTCAAATAAATAAATTAGATAATTATAAAATAAAAAGAAACACGAATTATAAATTATATAAAAAATATATTACAAATAATAAACTAAATTTAGAAGAAAGAACGAATGACTTTATATCTAACTTCACATATCCTGTGATTGCGGAAAACAGAAGTAGTATTGTTTCTGAATTACAAAAAAATAACGTAGAGGTTAGACCATTAATAGCAGGAGCAATGCATAAAAACCCTTTTATTAAGAAATACATTACTAGAGAACACAATAAGAGTTTCCCTAATTGCGAGCTTGTGGATACTCAGGGGTTCTATATACCTAATCATCAAGATATTTCGGAAGAAGACATAAAATTTATAGCAAATATAGTAAATGAATAAGGGTACTTGCATCGATATAGCTGGTGTTTAAATATTACTGTAGCAATTAATAATGAAAACCACAGACGACTTCAACTGGGATACATATACAACAGAATACGAGAGACAAGTAACTAAAGAATTAGAAATAGAAGATAAATTAGATCTTATAATTAAAGATTTTACTACTGATTCTAATAATATATATTTTGAAGATAACTTACACCCAAATTGGAAGGAGCTATATTATCATGTCTTTAAATTAAAACCAAACTCGATTTTTGAGTGTGGCTGTGGTTGTGCGCATCATTTAATTAATATATCTAAAATATTACCACATGCTGATATATCAGGTTGTGATTATAGTCAATCTCAAATAAACTTAGGCTATAAGTATTATAATTTAGATAAATATGAATTTAACAAGACATTATTCGTACAGGATTTAACTAAAAATATCGATACAACAAAAAAATATGAATTTGTATATACTCAAGCAGTAATGTTGCATTTATCATATGAACGCGCTAAGCTCTTTTTATCTAATATGGCTAAACTTTCTAGTAGATATATTTTCTTTATAGAAAATTTTTCTCAGCATAATTTCTATAATATGGTAGAAGAGGTTATACCGGAATTTGAAATAATTAATAACAAAAGTAAATTCTTAGATAATAACTTTATGCTTTTAAAGAGAAAATGAAAAGGGCTTTAATTACAGGAATCTCTGGTCAAGATGGTTCATATTTATCTGAACTCTTATTAGAGAAAGGTTACGATGTATGGGGGTTGATAAGACGTAATTCCTCGTCATCTAATCAAACTTCACGAATTAATCATATTTTTGATAAAATAAATTTAAGATACGGTGATCTTACAGACCCGTTATCCTTGATTAATATTATTAAAGAAATTCAACCTGATGAAATATATAATTTAGCTGCACAATCTCATGTTAGAGTTAGTTTTGATAACCCTCACTACACAGCTTGTACTACGGGCTTAGGTACATTAAATTTGCTTGAAGCTGTAAGACAAATAAACCCGAGTATAAAAATATATCAAGCATCTTCTAGTGAGATGTTTGGTAATAATATAGATTCCGATGGGTATCAGAGAGAGTCTACTCCAATGTCACCTGTATCACCATATGGTTGCGCGAAAGTATTTTCATATAATATATGTAATAATTATAAAAATAGTTATAATATGTTTATTAGTAATGGTATTCTTTTTAATCATGAATCCCCGCGTAGAGGTATAACCTTTGTTACTAATAAAGTAGTTAAATGCGCAGTTGAAATTTATAAAGGAACACGGACTAATTTACCACTAGGTAATCTCAACGCAACTAGAGACTGGGGCCACGCAAAGGACTATGTAAAAGCTATGTGGATGATGTTACAGCAAGATACTCCAGATAATTTTGTATGTTCAACTGGCATTTCTCATTCTGTTGAAGATTTAGTACGTTATGTTTTCGGTAAACTTGATTTAGATTATAAAAAATATATTATTCAAGATAAACGATTTTTGAGACCAGAAGAGCTCAGAGATTTGAAGGGTGATTGTAGTAAACTAAAAAAAGCTACCTCTTGGGAACCTATATATAGTTTTGAGACAATGCTCGATGAAATGATTGAGTTTTGGAAAGAAACGATAATATGAGTATTTTAGTCACAGGTGGTACTAGTACTATTGGTAAACATTTAAAGGAATTTTTACCAGACGCTAAGTATGTATCCTCTTCGATGTTTGACTTAACGCGTCAAGAAGAAGTAGAAAGGATGTTTGCATATACAAACCCAACTATTGTTATACACTTAGCAGCAACAGTCGGGGGTATACAAGATAATATTAATTACCCGGATCGTTATTTAGAAGAAAACGTTCTTATGAATACGTTTGTTACTAGACAAGCAATGAAACAGAGAGTCAAGAGGTTTATCGGTATTCTAAGTACTTGTATTTACCCAGATAAATTATCAGCTGATCAGTATCCTATGACTGAAGAAATGCTTCACTTGGGCCCACCTGCTCCAACAAACTTTGGCTATGGTTACTCTAAAAGATTACTGGGTGTACAAATAGATACATATAGAAAACAATACAAAAATATAAAATACTCATATATTACTCCCTGTAATCTTTATAGCGAATATGATGACTTTCATAATGACAGTAAGGCTCATTTTGTTACTGCTTTATTACAAAAAATTAAAAATGCTGTTAATACAGGATCGAAAGAATTAAATTTATTCGGTACAGGTACTCCGTTAAGACAATTTATACATTCTAAAGATGTTGCAAGAATTATTAATAGGTGTATTACTTCTGATTTGTATGAAAACTTTAATGTCGCAGATAGCAGGTGTTTATCCATTCGAGAGTTAGCTGAAACAACATTAAGAGCTTTAGATATTGATCTAGAGTTAAAATTTGATACGTCTAAGCCAGATGGACAATATCGAAAAGATGTAAGTAATAAAAAATTATTAGAGTTTTTTCCTGACTTCAAATTTACTTCGTTTGAAGATGGTATTCGTTTGGTTTATAAAAATCTGGTTTAAATGATACAAGCAGACTACGAAAAAAAGCTTGATATTACCAGATTAACTCATATACTCACTATATGATTGTAGAAGATATTAAATCTTATGATGGTAATCTGATTCATAACAGATTCGCTTATAAATACTTTGGTAAAAAAACTCTTCCAATAGGAAATATTATTGCTTTTCGATCACCTATGTTCGTAGAAGCAGAAGGAATGATTGATAATGAAGACCTTAT
>CENS01006784.1_pt1 | contig 14292 bp, 19 predicted proteins | sample 530201 | NCBI WGS metagenome assembly CENS01 (sample SAMEA2619747, study PRJEB7988) | marine metagenome | biome: marine biome (ENVO:00000447); feature: surface water layer (ENVO:00002042); material: "saline water (ENVO:00002010), including plankton (ENVO:xxxxxxxx)" | depth 5 m | reverse complement strand
TCTTTAACCCATGTTGGCATTAATGACCATAGATAGTCTTTATCTTCTTGTGTTATTTCTTCTCTACTCATCTTTGTTTTGTTTTTGTTTTATCTTATACATCATAAGGTGGTTAATCCTTATAGTAATTATATACGAACCATATTCCAAACACAACATAGGCTATTATTATTAAATTATCATTCATCTTCTTTGTTTTGGTTTAAGTTTCGTGTGTAATAAATCGTATATAGAATAATAGGAGTATAACATATAACAAACCACATTAAAGCATTACCAATATATAATATTTCTTCTTTACTCATCTTTGTTTTGGTTTATTAATCTTTTTAATTCATTATACCCCACAAAATCTTCAAATTTGTTATTGTATTGTTCTAACATACGTTTAGCAACTTCATAATGTTCATCAGTTATACAACTTTCAATAACTCTTTTAGTTTTATCCTTCGCTTTAATTTGTTTTATCAATGTCATCTTTTATATTTTTAATTAAATCTTTTATTTCTTTACATTTTTCATATTCCTCAATGGACACAAAATAATCCATTGACTTACTTAGACTATCTATCCAATCATCCTTCTTTAGTTCAGATGTCATAACAAAATTACTAACAGTGTTTATTATTCTAAAAACTGTTATACTCTCTAATTTTTCTTCGTAAGCTTTTTTTACCCCATCTATAATGAGTGAGTGTATAACCCACTTATTCTTTTTTAAAAATTCTTTTTCATCTCCTTCATTGTTGAAGTAAAAATCTTTCATATTTTAAATAATTCTTCTTTATATTGTTTATATATAAGTTCACAATAACAATCACTCATAAACGCAGCATCATCTTCTGAAAAACTATGTAGTGTACTAGTCAAACTTTTTATTAAGTTCATACGAGTATGATGTCTATCTATTGAAGTAATTATATTATTTAATTTATCACTTATTAAAATGTGAGTAGGTAACCCCATAGGATTGTTTTTAACAGGATGTGTTTTAGCTATATACTTCATTAGAGGGTTGTTGAATGATATTTCATTTTGAATCATACATCAAATATAGTAAATATATTTTAATTATCCAAATATAATTCATTTATTACTTTATGTAATTTATGATCATTAATCCCTAAGTTCTCTTTCAGTAATTGTATATCTGAACAACCCATGTCTAATTTTTGGTAGTATTCTTCATGTAATACCAATAAATTATCTAATATAGATATAAAATCAAAAAACACTGATCTGTCACCAGTATTGTCTAATATTTTTAAAGAAGATTCTATATCTCCTCTATGTATCTTTTCAATTAATAAGTGTGTACTACTTCTTATTATATTAACTTTTAACTGTTCTAATGTACTATCTAATTTGTCTCTAACGTCTTTGATAGTGTCACTGTTTTGTTTTAGTTCTTTAAGGTTGTCTGACGATATTTCACCGTCTTTACCAATAACTCTAACTACCGAACTCTTTAATCCTTCATTATCCATACACCAATATTACAAAATTTTTATTAAAAAATCAACTTATTTGGATTATTGAAAATAAAATACTATATTTGTTGTTAAATTAATCGTTATGAATATATTTGTTTTAGATTATGACACCAAAGTATGTGCACAAATGCATTGTGACAAACATTGTGTTAAGATGATATTAGAAACTGCACAACTACTTTGTGGTGTACACCATATGACAGGTGGTGAAGCACCTTATGGATTATCACATAAAAACCACCCTTGTTCGATATGGGCAAGAGAATGTATTGAGAACTATGTTTGGTTATGTGACTTAGGAATTGAGTTGTGTAAAGAATATACTCATAGATATGGTAAAAGACACAAATCACAAGAAATAATAGAGTGGTGTATAGTTAATCACCCAAATATCGAAGAGAAAGGTGATTTAACAGAATTTAGATTGGCGATGCCAGATGAATGTAAAATTGGTGACGCAGTGGAATCGTACAGAGAATATTACAATGTATTTAAAAAAGGATTCGCTAAATGGAAGAATAGAGAGATACCTTATTGGTTTACTCCTTCAGATGGTTCATCAGTACACCACCAAGAGATGAAGCGTGTACCATAAGATTATTAATTACATCATCATCTAAATTTGTTTTTCTTTTAGTGTAATCAATACCCAATACACCAATAAACTTATCATCTATAGTTTTAATTGCAAATAAATATCCAGATTTACAACCTGTATCTTGTGCAATATACTTTAAACCATAAGTTGCAATAGTCTCATCTTTATAGTCAGATATCTCAATAGTTTCGCTATTAACTAATTGATTCATTGATTTAGAAAATAGGTTAACTGGTATGTTTTGGAAATTCTGTTGTATCGAAGAAACTCCTGTATTGACAGTTTCATACATTACTGAAAACTTAGCTATAGATTTACCTGTTGGATAAAAATGACCACCATTATGAAATTGTGTTACCCAAACACGATCACCTTTTACGCCCTCTCTTATCTCCTCAATTTTATTAGTAACTAACTCACTAATTTTTAATGTCTCCTCAACCATATCTGGTTTATTCCTCTTATCTATTCTATTCTTTAAAAGTATGATTGTTACTGGACTTATCACACCTGTAATGAACGCTATCACAATTTCTAACATAATGTAACCACTTTTTAATTAATAAATATGTAGTGTTTTAATAAAATTTAAAATTTGGTTAAAAAAAAATGGGGATTTCTCCCCACTTTTCTCAAAATTAAACAACTATAAATTATAGTATTGATTCACTTAGAGTCCATAACATTTTGTTTACCTCTAAGTTTTGATCGATAGAACGAATCGCTCTACTACGTGATCTACGTACTTTTCCGTTGTCTTTTGGTGTAACTGTTAGGATTCCACCTTGTAATAAGTTCTCTTGAACTCTGTTGAAGACACTCCATAAATCGTTACCCGCATCTTCCGATCTACGAATTTGTAACATTTGATTTATGTCAATCATTTTATCTTCACCCCAACGATAATCCGCTACCCTTTGTGCGAAATCATATTGTTGTGTACCAGTAAGTTCTTTACTCATCATACTTTGTACTCTACCAACAACCATAGGAATCTTTTCAGTGGTTTTTGTCACAACATTTAAGATGTCTTCTTTTTTAAACCCTTTGTGCATAACTCTGAAAGAATCAAAAGTTTTGTCCGCAATAACCAATCCGTTAGAACAAACTAATCTGAACAAACCAACGTGAAATCTGAAAGATGAAGACCCATCGTGAGAGTTAGTAAGAAGAATCTCTGGGTGTGTGTCTCCCATTTCTTTTGAAAGATTAATATGACTTTCGTTTCTAAAACGAATCATATGTTTTTTGTAAGGTGCGGAAGACTCATAACCTTTTCTCGTTTTGGTTTGTACTGCTTGTGTCGGTTCCCAACCTTGTTCCCCCAAAATGTCCATCACCTCCGTTGTGGGGATAAATCTGTAAATGTGTGATAGATGTTTAGATGGCTTTTGTGTTAAAGCCGAAGGACAATTTTGTCCTATTTCATTTAAATTTAAGTAATCCATAATTATTATTTTTTTGATATATACAAATATAAGGATCATTTTTCGATATAACAAACATTTTATTGTTTTTTTTTAATATTTATTGAATATATTTATAATTAATGAAAAAGTTAGGTAAATTAGAGAAGAAAGTATTTACGTATTTAAATAGACATGTTTCTAGTGTTGCTAATAAACAAAACGCACTTAGAATTTTAAAGAGTGACTTTGGGTTTACACCAGAAGAAGTGTTACACTTATATACTTTATGGTATTATTCACAGGAACGTGACTTAGAAGAGTTTGAATATGATGAAGAGGGTATATTAATGAAATTTATAAATACCTTATCTTCATTGGATCAAGAGGGTATAGATAAATTTGTTGGTGACTTGTATGATAGTGGTATGTTAGATAAGTTATTGGGTCCTGATTTTAATGCGAATTGTGGTGGATGGAATTCTACTGTGCCATGTATTAGTTTTAAGAAAGATGGTATACAATTAGAATTAGATAAACAAACTTGGGAGTCTAATTTTTCTGGTTTAGATGATGATAATATTTGGATGTACCATCAAGCTTATGGATATTATAGTAATCCAGAAGAAGTGGATTATGATGAATTTCATTATGTATATAGTAATGATGAAACTATTGAACATTTAAAAACCTTATCTATTATGTCGGGTAAAAATAATTGGCCAGGTAAAGATGGAAAAGTGAAAGATGGTGAGGTACAAAACTTTTTGAGTAAAATATTACCTCTTGAAAGTTATGATAGAATTGTTGATGATTGGTTAATGGAGTTTGGTATAGCACTAGGTAGGTCTAGGGAAGCTGCAGTAAGATACTGTTATGAAGACCAAATTACTTATAATGTAAATACCACCAGATGTGAAACAAGTGATTATTGTATTTTTATACATTATGAAGATTTAAAAACTATGATAGTGGGTGAAAATTTAATAAACTTGTCAGAGTTAAAAGGTGAGGAAGTAGTAAATGATTATGTATCTTTATCAGACTGTTGGTATGATACTTGGATAGATGATGAAGGTCATGACGATTGCATTAATCAATTAAACAATTCTTTAGATAGTGAAATAGAAAGAATAGGTGAAGATGTAGATTTAGAAGAACTACTTAAACAAAGAGCCGAAATGATAAATATGTTAGAGAAAGCGGGATTTGTTGTAGTCACAACAACTAGTACTGGTGTTTATTATAAATCGAAAGACGGTAAAATTAACTTACATACTGATCATATAAACTATAAAGATAAAAAAATTAAATTTACTTACGAAGGTAAAAACCATATCATACCTATAGAAGAATTTTCTAACTGGATTTATGGAACACCTTTAGATTTAAATGAGAGTGTTAGAGTTAATAAAAAACTATTAAAGGAACAAACTGAGGATATAAATAAAATATCTATATTTGATTTTGATGGTACTCTAATGAAAACACCAGATTCAAAAGAAGGTAAAAAACAATGGGAAGAATTTTATGGTAAAAAATATCCACACATCGGTTGGTGGGGGAAACCAGAATCTTTGGATGATGCAGTTTTTGATATCCAACCAATAGAATCTACAGTATCTGATTATAAAAAAGAAACTGAGAACCCAAATACCTTTGTTATTATGTTAACAGGTAGATTACCACACCAATCTTCACAAGTGGAAGAACTTTTGGCGTTACATAATATCTATTTTAAGGAGTATCACTACAAAAGTGATGGTGATACACTAACAAGTAAGTTAAACACCATTAAATCCCTTCTAAATCGATTTCCACAGGTTAAGGAGATCGAGATGTGGGAAGATAGAGAAGCCCATGTTATTGCTTTTGAGGAATGGGGAAAAGAAAATGGTGTAAATATTAAAGTTAACTATATAACAGATGATGTTGTTCCTTTAAATGAATCTACTGAATCTATGGATACCTATTATGAAAAAGTATCTAAATTACTTAAACCACCATTTATTCTTAATTTAGAAAAAATGGGTTTTGATGTTTATAGTGAAGTTGAGAAGGTATTATCTCATTACTTTGATGAAAGAGTATACCTTCACGATAGTTCTGCAACACTATCCGATGGAGAAATAATTGATCCTGGAGATTATTCCCTCACAAATAAAGTAGGACTAATAGTTTACGAAGAAGACGTAACTGCGGATTGGTGGAGTATAATAAAATATGATGATAATGGTAATGAAATTTATTATGAAGATTCTTATGTGGGTGTTTTAGATAGAAAGAAACCTTTTAACGAATCTGTAGAAGATAAACTATACGATAAAATGGTAGGAATGTTAAAAAAACCACCTTATGGGGATTTCCTTTTAAAGATGGGGTTAGATAAAGATAGTATGGAACAAATATTTAAAAAAATATTTGGTGATGATGTCACCTTAAGATTTATCGACAAAAACAATCATAGTGAAGAAGGTACTGACTATTATTTATATGTGAAAGATGGTAATAGAAATTTAATATATTATGAGAAGGGTTTCGTTGATAAAAGTAAAAAACCAGATTGGCAATTGTTCGACAACAGTGTAGATAAAAAATATAGAGACAGTGATGGTAGGAAAAGAATTGTAATTGCTTCTTTCGAAAAAACAGAACTTGTATACGATACTGACTTAAATAACTGGGAAGAAGCACCAATACCAATTAAAAAAGATAAATTTTTTACTGAATCAGAAGATAAATTTCATAAGTACCACACAAAACTATCTAACTTTGTCAAACCACCTTACTTTAAAAATTTAAATTATTTAGGTGTAGATTTTAAAGACTGGAAACCTGTACTATCTATGATATTCGATAGAGATATTAAACTAGATGGTGTCACTCAAGATAGAAATGATATAATAGACTCACTTACTGGTGAAATAATATATTCTGAATCTGACTTTGGACCTGACAAAGGACAGACTTTTGCCAATTATATAACAGGCGAATACGGAGATACACTTGATTAAAAATATTAATTTTTTGGGTAAGGTAAATGTTGTTCATCTAAATATGTTTCATATATAAAATCCATAACACTCTCTTCGTTACAATAATACATATTCCACATATCTACATTAAACCTATTGTTAAAATAGCTTTCTTCCTCTTCTCCATATGATTCGTCATAATTATTACCTTCTTCACTTATATACTTTTCGTAACACCACTCAAAATAATCACTATCTAAAATTTCTCTGTATTGATCGGCATCGTCAGACTCTAACTTAAACTTAACTGTTAACACTTTGTCTATATCACAAATAATATCAAATACTTCTTCAACTACATAATCCATAACATATTTTCGAAATAAATATGCTAAAACATAATAATGCGCAACTTTAATTTATTTTTTTTTGCAATATCTATCATATGTTTGGTTCCTCTACTCTTACCATCCCAAAAAACTATACACGCATCTGCAACATTAGACATCTCTTCATTTCTTTTATATCCCGCACTTTTACCAAACACATCCCACATCGCTGGATATTTTTCTAATTCGTAGTGGTTTTCAGTTGCGTATCTTTCCCCTAATCTATCCGCACCACTCGCAGTACCAGAAATAATTGTTATGTCTTTTTGGTTCCTTAAAATAGAATTTAACTTATCTCTAAGTTTATAGTAACTATTAAATGTCCTACTACCCGCAACAATTACCTTCATTTTCCCTTTTTATCTTTGTCCGAAATAATTAAAAGATTTTTATATTTTACATGTGACATAACAACTTCTCTTAAAGAAGGGATATCACTCCATATAATACTATGTTCAGATTCGGGGTTATAATCACCTTCAACACCATATGTGAATATTGTATTAGGTTCTAATGTTAAATAACCATGTGCGTAATCTTTACCGATATAAAGTGGTTTGGAGTCTTTATTTAAAGTATAGAATTCTAACTTTTCCGTTTTTAAATTATATAGTATATCTAAAACTTTACCTTGTATAACTTTAACTGTTTTTTCTTGTGGTGGATCTGTTTGGTAGTGTAACCCCCTAAATGTATATTTTTCAGTATTAGTGACTACGTTTACTTGATTACATTCTTTTGAATCAAATATTATAAAATCTCCTCTTCTATCTGTATATTCTCTAATCATTCTTTAGTGTTTGTAAATCAATTAATTTGTCTAAGTATTGTTTTGCTTTCTTTAAATCCTCAATACCATTTTTATCTTTCCACCTAGTAACATATTTAACAATGTTACCCTCAAAAAAATCTAAGTTATGAGAATGCGCATAGTCCCACATTTCTATACCTTTATTGTAATGATTAGGGTGTACAACCCTTTCTTTAGAATTACCCATATTTTTTTATTACAATAATATGGATTTTTTTCAATTATGTCAAATTTAATATGACATAAAAATATAAAAGTGTTCGTCTTCGAAACCAAACTGATCACTTGTCGCATCTTCAGAATTAATAATTACTGTTCCGTCAATAAAATCATCTACTCCGTAAAATTCAATCGCTGCATGTATGATAGTTTCATCTTCTTCATTAAGATATATTATACCTTCATTTAACGCATCGTCTAAGTAGATTTCACTATCCAAAACATAACCCATTGGGTATTCTTCCATTTCCTGAAAAACAAGTTCTGTTCTTTTTTCGATATAAAGTTCCTTAAACTTTTTGTCATCGGTATACCATTGATAGTCTTCGTAATAACTTTCTAACTCATCATCTACTTCGTACACCTTTGTTTCAATATCATCTATCTCATTAAGTAGTTCTTCACGTATTGATTCATATTCATTCAATTTATCATTTAATTCTGATACTTCTTCTTCATACATTGAATAATACTCTTCTTCATCATCTCCATAGTCTACAGTGTCAGTTAGTTTTTCAATCTCCATAGTTAGAAAATGAATCTCTTTGTTCAATTTGTTTACTTTATGAGATAATATTTGTTTTTCTTTTTTTAATTCTTCAATGTCCGCAATATACTCTTCTACATAATATTTTAAATCTTCATATTCTTCATCTAAATGTATTTTTTCTATCATATATTCTTTTGTGGCTAACTTTAAAGATTCTTTTTTGTTTAAGTAATTACCCCATTCTTCTTTCGCAGATTCCTCCGCATTATACATTGCAACTCTATCGTTTAATTCTATAAAAGGTTCTAAAAAGTCAGATTCAAAATAATCGTAACCCTCATCCCTTAAATTTCTTCTTATTTTATTATATGCAATATCATACACATTAGAAGCTAATAAGACTTTAACAGTGTCGACATCTGAATTTCTACGCCTTCGGGCACTTCTTTTCATTGAAATATTGACAATTGGTTGGTATGTATTATTCGAAAACGATTTAAAAGCAAAAGGGGTAATATTAAAATAATCACCAGCAGCTCTCTGAAATATACTTAAGGACTCTTCTGAAGGTATAACCCATTGAGAATCTTTAACCCCATCAAAATCACCATTTGGTTGGTAATTAAACTTATATAGGATTGCAATCTTTGCGGATTCTTCTAAAGATAAACCAATTTTACTTTCTATAAAATTTGTAGCCTTAAGGACATCTTCTCCTTTGATCATGTTTTTAAATAATAGTTTAAATATTTTTACATATGCGAGTGTAATAGAGTAGTCCGTATCACTTGTTGCTAGTTCGAATAAACTTTCATTCAATATGTTTTTAAATTTAATCATAACATATATTTAACATCGTAAAGAGATAATTTATTTTGTTGGGTTTCTATTATTTCATTTTCATCATACACTAATTCATGTTTATCGTCTCTAACACTTTCGTACTCAGTATCTCTAACCCATAAAAAGTATTTTTTTTCTTCGTTTTGACTATGAAAGGAATCAATCGGACTGTCTATATATTCATCTAAATCCTCATAATCCAATTTTTGGAATGAGATAAACCTCGTTGTATAAATTGGTAAGTCATATTTAATATATTCTTTCGGTACTATAGTTCTCCCATCACAATTCCCACAATTTACTTCACCTGCACCACCACAATAATCACAATCTACATCGCCAGTACCACCACAACCGTAACAAGTTACAAAGTCTCCGTCATCATCTTCTACCTCACCAATTCCCTCACATTCACCACATTCTTCTTCACCAACTGAGTCACAATAATCACAGTCCTCATATCCATAACCCGAACAATCATCACATTCTTCATTCTCTTCTTCATTGTATTCTTCAACCTCATCACCAGTAAAATGTATAAATGAATAATAAATATCTTTACTACCATACATTTCTTCTGTTTTAGGATCACCAACAAATGGGTTTATCAAATAAAATAACGCAACTTGATTTATTATATCACTATCACTAATACCTAATTTAGTATTCATAAAATCTTCTATCTTTCGATATACATATTCCTTACGATATTGTTTAGTATCACTATGTCTAATATAATCTTTTAGTTTTATGGGTAATTCAGGATGAGATTTTAATATTAAAGATAAAATTTTTCTATTGACGGGTGTATCCAAAAAGTCAGTTTTTGAATTATCATTGACTTCAGACATTTCATTTAATATGTTTGTGAATTTAATCATATATCTTCTTAACCTTAACTGTTAAATCACCATTACCTTTTATTACCCTATGATAAGTTTCTTTTGGTATGTATGTTCTTTCTGTTAATGGTATTGGTAGTTCATCGTCTAATTGAATCATCCAATCAGTTTCACCAACACTCTCAACAATTCTATCTTCTCTGTCTCTGTGCCACACTAATTCCATATCATCTGTATCATCATAGAATGTTCTAATATGATATCCTTCTTCTACGTATTCATCAAAAGGGTAATTATTTTCTTCTTCCCATTTTTGTAGTGACTCCATATCAAAATTTTCCATAACTGAATCATACCCACATTTATGACATAGATATGGATTATCATCATCAGATTCTAAATCCCAACTCCAACTACAATTCTGACATTCCATCTTCACCTTCTTTTTTATTCATAAAGAAATCAAAGACACTATCAATATTTGTTTTAGACTCACTTATTTTATCGTCTGCCCAGTCGTGTCCATCCGCTAATGTTGAGTCCACCCAATGAGGATTAAAATTTTCTAACATCATATCGATTTGTCTTCTCATTTGTTTAAGGTTACTAAAGAACATATAGTTTTCAGTTTTCCTATCTTCCTTAATAGTTTTTTTAACTATCCTCATTAAATCTTTTTCGGTTAATTTTATCTTTTTCATATCTTTTTTTTTACCACCATGTTCCACCACCAGATAAACCTAATTTCTTAGCGTATCGTGGAAGTCTACAAGACCAATATCCTGCCTTACATTTATCATTATGTCTACCCTTAGAACAACCATGTCTAGCGTTATACGCTTTCTTTCTATCTGGTTGGGTTAGTTTCGCCTTTAATCCACCACTACCGAATCTAATCTGTTTAACTCCCGATGGATTTGATTTTGTTTTTTTATTACATCCACTTACATAAACTTTATATGCTTTACCACCCGATGAACTTCTTTGAGGTGAACTAGTTTTAACTGTCTTACCTCTAAACTTCGCTTCAGTTAATATTTCATTGTCTTCCATTGGTATGTCCAACCACACTTCTTTACCCTCAAATACCACTTTCTTACCAATATCTGTTTTAATTAGTTCTTCATCCATAAAAGATAAGTCAACCTTACTTTCATTGTAAAGATCCCTAACTTCATTAATCAAATTAAAATACGATTCACTACCATATCTATAAACATTCTCTACTAAGGGTATCTGATTATTCAAATGATATCTTAAACCTTCACTAACTATGGCTCTATTTTCAGTGATAACCATTCTATTAATGTTTAATGATTCATTCTTTTTAGATTTTCTTTTTCTTGGTTTATACCCTTTAACTTTGATTGGACTAGGAGATTGTCCTTTTCCTGATTTACCATCATTCTTTTCTTTATCCCTTTTACGTCTACAAGCTGAGTCTTTAGCTTTTTGTGACATATTTGATGCAACACTCTTTGCCCTACATACAGGATAACCACCTTTATCAGAATCACTTCTTCCACATGCAGGATGTCCACCACCTTTCTTCTTCCTACATATGTTTACCCAAGGTCCTTGTGGTTGTTTAGAACCTTTCTTCTTTTTTTTTGTGCCGAACCAAGTTGCTAAATCTTCATGTATTTTTATATCGTGAAACGCTTCTAAATCTTGTACCATTTCTGGCGAATAAGATTCATTTTTTTTACCACTACAATATTTACCACTACATTTTTTAGTACCGTCTAAACCTTTTATCTTACCTTTACATACTTGTACTGCGTATCCATTAGCGTATGCAGAAGGATAAACATCGAACTTCGCCTTTGCAGCATTTTTCCCTCTAGCACATAATGTAGTACTCTTTTTCTTTTTAGATTTTCTTTTTCTTCTTTTCTTTTTTCTACCTTCAGTTAAATCCTCACCTGTTTCTGGATCTTCATTAGGTATACTTTGACTGGACGGCATTATTGAAATACCTTTTTTGTTTAACATTTTTTCAACCGCAATAGGTAAAAAAGAAGATACTGCGCCCATAGTAACTACACCTACTATCTTAGCTAAGTCTTTTGATTGTGCCTTTAAAAAATTAATATCTCTTTCACTGACACTATCTTTGTCTCTGATTAATTTAAGTAATATAGTTGCCGCCTCAGAAGTTTCTTTACCTTCTCTTTTCGCTGCAGACATAAATTTCCTAAATGAATTACCTATTTTTTCTTTTTTATCACCAACAAATCTTTTTACTTTATCACCAAAAAATTCATTGACTTCCTTTGGTTCTTCACTCACAAATAAACCTGTCGACTTACCATCAAACCTCATTTCGTTTAAAAGTTTATCATATTGTTTTTGTGTTAATTTTATTTTCATATTTTTTCTTTTAATCTATTCTATAAATATAATACCATTCACCATCATACTCTTCTTCATTTTCTTCCCCATCATACGGACTTAGAGTATTACCTCTATCTTCATTATCCGCTAAAGATTCTCGTAACCCATCTTCATCAAAAGTACAAAAAGAAGTAACTGCATCTTCTAAACTATAACCCAAATTATCAATAAAGTAATCTACCCCCTGACTATTTATTTCATCAATTGTATTCTCTTTATAGGTTTCTAATAGTTCTTCTCTTGCGGTGTCATATAAACTATCTAATTCACTTTCTATATCTTCTTTTTCTGATTCTTTATCTGAAATTTCATATTCTAAATCTTCTATTCTTTCTTCAATCTCCTCCATTTCATCCCCATCTTCTTCTTCATCTAAATCAAGTAATTCAACCTCTAAATCATCCCTTTCTGATTCCATTTCTTCAATTTCGGACTCTAATTCACTTATTTTTTCTTCGAAAGAATCTTTATCATCATATCCCGCTTCGTCAATGACATCATCTTCATCCATATCTTCCACCCTATGTTCTGCCTCTTCTTCTGCAAATTGTTCAACATTCCAATCGTCCAATTCAATAAAATCATCCAACCAATACCTATCAATGTAATCTATACCCCCTTGATTTTCCACATAATCCTCAAAATATTCTCTCATAGCGTCTTGAACCTCACTGTCATCACCAATTGCATATGATTTACCATCATCGACATTACGATATTGCTCTAAACCATAGTGAGAAAAACCTTCTTCTTCTAATAAGATAGGTGGGATATTAAAGTGTAAGGATAAAGCCATTGCTTTATCGTCAATATCTTCAATGGTACTCATATCAGATAAATCTTCATCGGACATATCATCAAAGTCCTCTACCTCCATACCATAATACTTCTGATAAAGATGTATAATCTCTAATTTGGTATCTAACTTTTCAATATCTAAATCTTTAGTAAGAAAATCCCAAATTTCTGCAACTTCATCACTAATACCCCTTTTGTCCATAATTTTTGCAATCTTCTTATGGAAAGGTAATACTTTACGTTCTTCTGTAATTAATTTTATTAATTTCATAATTAATAGTCTTGTATCATTATATAATAATAAATATTGTCTTTTCCTTTAAAATCATCATAATCACCATAAGATGTTAAATCTCCTATTTCAATATTATCTACATCATAATCATGAAATTCTTCCCAATCAAATGACAACCAACTTGGTAAACTTTTACCTTCTATTTTATTTTTTGAGATGTACCCCCACTCAAATAAATAATCAACAAGGTCATCCTCCAACCTTTCATATGTATAATCATAAATTATTTCCCTAACAGTTTCTCTACCATCATCTGCAATGTCTGTCATTTTCATTTGGTATGGTGCACCAGCAGCACTCGCAGGTAATTCACCCCACGCTTCTGCAACTTCATCATATGCCTTAACAATACTTTTAGCTTTTTCATATTCCCTCATATTATCTCTTAAATAATCGATAACTTCTTCTTCATCCATATCGGATTCATAATGACTGGCTTCTTCGCTTGATATCATTCTTTTATCTGTATCCGATACAGATACATACTCTAAATAAGTTTCCGCACCTAATACTTCCCAAACATCACTTTCTTCTACCCATCTATCTTCACTAAAGATACGTTTTGAGCCCTCAATCTCTCTGTCATTACCAATAGAGTAATGATTATCATCTGAATGGTTAAAGAATACAGGCATCTCATAGTTTGGGTATTCCATTTTTTCAATAAGAAAAGGATTTACCTTAAGATAGTCTGCCAAAATCAATCCTCTATCGTCAAACATATTTAACAAATTAC
>CENS01000068.1_pt1 | contig 14305 bp, 21 predicted proteins | sample 530201 | NCBI WGS metagenome assembly CENS01 (sample SAMEA2619747, study PRJEB7988) | marine metagenome | biome: marine biome (ENVO:00000447); feature: surface water layer (ENVO:00002042); material: "saline water (ENVO:00002010), including plankton (ENVO:xxxxxxxx)" | depth 5 m | reverse complement strand
TATCGGTGCGAATGGTGTGACCTGCGCTATGTTTGCGTTACCTAGATCAATCCAAGAAGCACCAGTATCTACTACAGTAAGAACCTTGGTAGAATCAGATACGGATAGGCTTGCGGCTGAACCTTCTGTGCCGATGGATGCGTCTCCGTCTAGAAATACTATATCGAACTTCTTTCCGGTACTGTTGCAGTCAATGGCAATGATGTTATTGATCGTGCCTCTTGCGGGTCTGGTGGTTGGTCCCAGTACGACTGCTTGGGTTGTTGCGATTACGTCACCGGATGAAAACGTGTCGGCTGAGTGCGTGAGCGTTACATCAATGACTTGGGTTCTGAAGTTACTAATACTGGGCATGACTTACCTCTGTTGTGCTGAGTTGTGTGTGCTAAAAATTGTTGCGGTCTGCTGACGTTGCTGACGTTCCATGATGTCCAGTTCGTCCTGCATGGCTTCTTCAGCCTGACCTCTGACCATTCGGCTCTTTTCGTGCTGACCTTCTGAGGCTAACCAATCACTGTAGCATCCGTAGACGCAGTAGTTGAAGAATCGGTAGGGGAAGGTCTGCGAGTCGCTACTACCATCATAGGCTGAGTAGTCCGGTATGCGCTGACGGTATAGGACGTAGACGCTAGTTAGGCTTGTTGTGTTAAGCAGGACTGCACCTTGATGATTTAATAGGTACGGGACTTCGTATGGGAACTTATTGGCGTAAGGGTCGGCTGAGTAGATATTAAGGAACTCCCCTATCGCTTCCTGTGAGGTCTGTTCGTACTCAACCACATCACTGACTGGAGTGCGTTGCTCAACTCTACAGATGTCCGGCCAATTTGCACGGTTCCATCCTTTGCGTACCCATGCCCTGAAGAAACTGTTTATGGCACTCTTCTCTGTATTAAGCAGTGTGTCCGTGCCAATCAGATGCTGCACGTTGCTTTGTAGGTCACTATACTTTGCCGTGCGCTCTGCCATCAGGATGCCTTAAATTGTGGGTTATCTCTGTCCCATTCTCTCAACCATTGCTTATCGCTCCAGATCGCAGCATCTCCGTTGTGGTGCTGTATCCATCTGTGAAACTCGCGTGCAGGTATGACTCTCTTGAGTTGCCCTAGTCCCTGCTTGGTCTTTGCACCTAGACACTCCTGCGCTTCCTTTTGTGCTTCCATGTGCCGCTTCTTGGCAACGGACTCCTGCACTTCATGCTGGGTAGCAGTTCGCAGGTAACGCTCTAGGTTGTTCATGTATTGCGTGCCGTTTAATCCGACAAGCTGTGGTACTTCTACTGACATAATTTTGTTCTCGTCCACAAGGGGCGGGGCATATTGCAGCCCCATACCCCAGGAGTGTGGATGTGAGTGATGGGAGAAATCCCTTATGATGCAGCGTCAAACTTACCGTGTGCCAAAGGCGAACCTACGGACAGAGTAAGTATTGCGTCAGCGTAACCTCTGCGGCCTCCACCAAGGTCATCATTCTCATTGGCACTTTCAGCCTTGAGCGTGTGAACGGTGATTAGACCTGGATCGAGGAGGTATCCACGGGTTCCACTGATGGTAGCACTGCCGGATGTGCGAGCGTTGAACAAGGAAGGCACGATATTGATGATTCCGAAGTCACCCTCGTACTGAGAGATATTCAGAGTGATCGAACGTGATGTGCTGTCCTCATTAACGGTTAGAGGTGTGCTGGTGGTGGAGCCTTCGGAACGAGCGAAGTCGGTGATTGCACGTTTGAGGCTAGGTCCAGCGACGAGCATCAGACGATCATTGCTGGCTCCAACAGTTTCGTAGCGGCTCTGTAGAACTGCGTTGAGGTTGGATTCAGTTAGGCTTCCGGTAGCGGTTGCGTTGATGCTGTTAGTTGGGGTCTGGTATGCAGAAGCAATGTCAGATGCAGCAGTTGTTCCTGCGTTACCTGTGCCACTGCCGTCAGCGATGAATTTACCAAGACCACGGAGTAGGTAGCGATTGCTGCTTCCGTCTTCTGCGCTGCGGTCATTGTCAGAACAGATAGCAGATTCGATGTCACGTTTAAGTTCCTTGAGGCACTTGCCTTCTGCGTGAGCGATTTCGTTAGCAACACCTGCTACAGCAACACGCTCTTGAACGTCAGAGACTTGCCAGCCACGACGAAAGATTTGAACATAGTTACCAATCTTGGCGCGGGAGGAAGATTTGTTTTCGTAGGATGCGTCAGTACCTTCTTGTACTCCGGCAAATGCAGGATCGGAAAGGTCTTCAACAACAGTTTCTACGAAGGTAGCGTTTGCGGAAGCTTTGCCAGCCATTGAGAGAACTGGTGTGTCTTCAGGAGCGAGAACGGTCAAAATGTCTTTGATGTCTTCGCGGTTAGATGCTGCACTTCCGATTGTGGTTGTGCTGTCAGTAGTATATGAATTGGCGAATGCCATGATTACGTGTCTCCTATTTTAGAGTTTAACAGTGTATGGGTTAAGCACCACGGGCCATTGCTTTGAGTTTCCGTAGCGCAACGAGGTCATTAGAGTTCCCCGTCTGATTGAACCTTTGTTCTGCTGTTTGAATCTGTCTCTGGAGATCGGTCTGCCGCCCTTGCACCTGTTTCGGTGGTGCTGCTTGAGGAGTCGCTGCGGGTGGTGGCTTGCTTGCCGGAGTCCCTTGCTTCTTCTCCTGCTTTTGGCTGGCTTGTGCTTTGCTGTTAAAAACCTCCCAACCTATTGCCATGAGTCCTGCCGCAAAGTTACCTGCTGCCGTAGTATCTACGAAACCTTGGTACTCAGGGTTGGACTTGATCTGGTGAAAGAATTGGGTCTTCGGATCTTCTTGGTTGTCTAACCAGTCGAAAGCGTTGGATGCCACTGTGTCGAACTCCTGCCGTTGCTGTATCCACTCTTTACGCTTTGGTACGTCCTTGCGGATAGCTTTACGTGCATTTGCTCGGATGGTTTGCAACTCCTGTCTGCCGTACTTTTGTCCGTTGAGTTCAGCCAGGTATTCCTCGCCTTCATCGTCGTACTGTACTTCATTGTGAAGTTGGTCACCTACCCAGTCGATTAGATCGTTCAGTTCAGCAGTGTGGTCCTCTAACTTGTCTATCGAAGAGATATTAAGTAGTGGTTGGTCATTGCCAGTTTGTGCTGGTTTTTCCTGACCTTCCTGCTTCTCTGTCAGAGTCTGCTCGTAACGTGCTTCTAGTGCATCCAGCCTTTCTTGGAGTTCCTTCTTCTGGCCGGTTAGCCTTCCGAAACGCTTAACTGCGCGTGAACCCAATTGTTTGGCAAGTTGCTCAGCCTCGTTGGGTGGCATCTCATCCAGATTGATTCCGTACTTTGAAAGAACATCGGTCCCGTCATCGATTAAGGTTTCACTTTCAGGTTGCCCTTCTGGTTGTTCCTCAGTCTCAGGGGGTGCTTCAGTTTCTTCAGTCTCCGCAGGTTGTTCAGCGGGTGGTGGTTCTTCTTCAGCAGGTTCGGCTTGCCCTGTGCGCTTCTCCAGTAGTCTGGCTACCAGATCGTTTCCCGACAGATTCTCGGCCTTTATCTCAACCGCACCACTTTCTTCGGGGATAGGTGCGTTCTCCCCAGTATTTTCGTCCATCGGACATCCCTCCGTTTTTCTGGTTCAGAGGCATCAACGCACCTCAGTTGAATGAGGAATGTACGTTTTATGTACTGTTGTCAACAAATTTTGACCACTCGTCCCAAATCTCGTCGTAGGCTTCTATTTTCCCGCTGACCATAAAGTGTCGATTTGTGGACTCAATGACCTGTGGGTTCTGTAGATGCAGCACGTTTTCGTTCATCTTATCCTGCACCCAGCCAAGGAAAGTTTTAAAATGTTCAGAGTGTGAGAGTGCATCCTTGGCGATTAGCACTTTCTGGTCCGGTTGTGCCTTGGTAGACTTTTTAACCGATGCCCTCTTGGTGGTAGGTTTCTTAGCAGGAGGCATTACCACTTAACCTTGTTGGCCCAATACGCAGCAGACATTTTGCCCTTGGATATGTTACTGGCATGGCGAGCTTTGAATGACTTTCTTCGTGCCTTCTCGCTTGCGGTCTTCGGACTTTTACCTGCACCACTGACTCCCTGTTGCCCAAAGCGTATGGTCTTAATACTGTCACCATCCTTGGCAACGACCACATGACTTTTAGTTGGGTGACTTGGAGTGCGCTTAGGTTTATTATACCCAGAGACTCCTGCCCTCTTGAGCCTAGAATCCTTCTTCATTTGTACCCCTTGCGCTTCTTAGCGTACTTCTTTGCTGCGGCTTTACCCTTCTTTGTGTAAGGGAACTTCTTCTTACCTACTTTTGGCATAACTATTCCTTGTGTCTGAGTTCATCAATTTGTGCGCCATGAGTCTTGATTACGCGAATCGCAAAACCAGTATTCGCCTTGACCTGTGTGTTTTCACTAAGTCCTTCGCTTGGCATCTAAACCTCATCCTCTGGGTCGAAGTCTATCTCAAACTCTATAGCTTGCCCGTAACTAAGAAGATCCTGTTTCACGAACTCCAAAACGCCGATTATGGTTTCTATAGATAAATCAAACTCCAACTGTGTGCGATGGATGATGCGTCTCAGTTCGTCGTTCAACTGGTCAATCTGCTCCTCCTCCGGTGACATGGTTATGCCGCTCCGAATTGTGAAGGGGTTCCACCTAAGCGACCAATGGCTGCATTTTGTATCTGCTGCATCTGGAACATCCTCTTCTGGGCATAGTTCTCAATGCGTGCTTGCAGCCCCTCGTCTTGGCTAATCTTTTCCTGAATGTCTGGTTGCTGTAACCACTGCTGGAAAATTTGCATCTTCACTTCATGCGCGTCATTAGGCTTAACGTCTAGGTCTATGCCCGATGTAATTTGAGCAATTGCCATACGTTCTTCTTCGACTGCCTTCTGCGTTGCGGTCTCTTTTGGTAGAATCACACGCTCACCCCAACCTGGACCTATCTGTTCGACTGCCATCTGTAGGAGTGCCTCAGTGTCCAGTGTTCCAGACTTGTCGAGTGCCTGACCCAGTTTTGCAATCGCATCTACCCGTTCAACAATGTGTTCAGGGTCTTGGGTCGCTATGTCAAAGTTCAACCAGAAGTCGTAACGCTCAGAAGGACTACCCTTGTCGAAGCGTTGCATGTCCTGCACTCCGGTCACACGGTAGTATTCTTCGTCAGGTCCGTACTGTTGGTAAAGACTGAATACCTGCTCTAGTGTTAGACGTAGGTGACTGAATGCTTTGTTAAGTAAGTCCTGTTGCTTTGATGCTGCCTCATTCGGGTCAACCCCAGCAGCGTTCCTACCGAAGTATCTATTGACCTGCTCGGTGATTTCATTGCGAACATCGATGGAGGCAGGAGACATATTGGGCATGTCTGCGAATCTGACCTCACCAGGTTGCCGATATGGAATCTTACCTCCAGGTCTCCACTCTACGGGTGGTCTGCCGGCTGGATATTCTAGTGGTGGAAATTGTAATGCCGCACGGTCAATCTGGGAATCGATCTCTACCTTTAATTGATTCTGGAACCCACGAGCGATCTCTGGGTAGCCTCTTGTCTCATATAACCTTTTAGACCATTGCTCCAGTTTCGTCACTACAAACGGATACTGACCGTGGGCATAGGATAGAAGTTCGTGCTTGGCGTAAGGCTTCTTTAGTTCGGAGTCTCCCGATAGTGGGTGAAAGACCGTACAATAGATACCTGGTACTCCGTCCTCATCGACCAATCTTTGATAAGCGTACACCACTTCGATGATGTCATCACGGTCATCGCTCACACTTTGGTACAGTGGTCGAGGGTCTGGCTCCAGATCACCCCTAGCGTTTTCTATGATATGTTCAACGAACTCAGAATCCCATCCTTGGTTCAGCACCATCTCACGCAGTTGCGTAGGGGTGTAGTGCATGACCTGAAAGACGTAGGGTGCATCCTGAATGTCTACGGTGTACGCAGGAAAGAAAATGTCCTCATCAGGAGCTAGAGCGCGAATGCTTGGACGGTTCTCCATACCTTGCGATGCCGGAATCGAGGTCTCCCCAGATGTTCTCAACTCCGATAGCATTGTCCGTGCTTTTCGCTTCCCAACCCCAAACTGCCCCGTGATGAGGTCAATAAATTGGTCATCCATCATCTCATCCATGATTGCAGCGGCTACCTCTGGCATTGCCTGTGCGATCTCATCTAGACGAATGGTTTGTAAAATCTTTTGTTCCCTACTGATCCAGCACTGGTAGGTAACTGCTATGCCCTTCTCTAGTAGATGGTTGATGGCACGCTCTACCTCGGTATGGAACTCCGGCATCTGTGTGTTCAGTAACCACTTCAGGAATTGTGCGACTACCTTTGCGCGGCCTACATCATCATTGCCTACGGGACTTGCCACTACGTTTGCTTTACGGACTCCGTTCATCACCATTGCGGTGTGGCACTTGATGAGTTCGTCTACGAGGGGTACATCCTGATCACTAGCTCCGTCCCACGGAAAAGGTTCCACTCCCTGCCTAGCGTGCTTGCGGTTATCATCAGACTTGCCAGCCCAGATGCACATGCGGGTATTGAAGTTCTCGTCGCACTGACTCTTGTATTCTTCTAGTTCCGTGCGTGTATCGCGGTATGCGTGTGTGAGCGCAGAAACGTCAGGACCATTTTCCGGTACGAACTCCAATACATCAGTCTGTGACTCGCCGCTCATGCAATTCCTTCTTTACACTGCTACCATTTTTTGTCAAGTGTGCTGTTATGATACCATCATCTATTGCGATACCTTATGAAGAGTTTGATGGGGAGAGTGCTGATGAGCGTCTGGTACAAGCAGTCGAGTGGAGTCAAAGAGAATGCCCAGGTAGGGTGTGGACACTGGAAGAGATTGCACAGGTGTGGGGTGTATCCCGTGAGCGTGTACGGCAGATAGAAGCCCGTGCCATCAAGAAGATACGCAAGTACCACCTAGAGATGCTGGACAACCTGAAGCAGTTCGAACTCTAGACAAAAAAATACCCCCGACCAGAGGATCAGTCCAGCCGGAGGATTTAACCATTAACGAGAGATCAAATGATCAAACGTAGAATGTATCGTCACCCATCGAGTTTAGGCGGTCAAGTGCTATTTCGAGATTGCTGAATGCTACCAACTGTGACCTGCGAGGATTGCAATCTTTCCAGTCGTTGACGCATTGCACGGACGTAGAACCATAGGTCCACAATCTCTTCCTCCATGTCATCAAAGTCGGCACGGTCTACGAGAAACCCTCCATGCTCAACCTGGCCCTTATCGTATTTGGCCTTTGCCATGACACTGAAGTCCGCAATTGCCTTATCCCTAAAAGTTTCGGGTGTATTCATAAATCAATAACCTCCACCACCATGCGTCATAAACTTGCGGTCATTCACATACTCAGCCGGAGTCACCGCAGCATACCGCAAACAATCAATAAAGTCCTTCCAAGCCTCGTCGCGGGAAACCCCTGAGTACTCCTTCATACATTGGATCATGTTCATGCACTGCTCGGAGATAAACAATCTGGGACGGTTCTCCATATTCATTGGCTTGGTATGGTCCCATGACAGTAGATCGTTGATGCGTTGGATGCCGTGGTCGATCTCAAGCCCAGGAGCGGGACGATAGAACATATTCTGCCGTTGCATCTCGCTTATGATGTCAGTATCCCCGTCCTGCGCCTTGATGGTGGCTCTACCCATACGGGGGTCAATAATGCGCTCAAAGATTTCCTCACCATCCTCAAGTTCCAGAAACAGGTTCGTGTAGTCACGGTATCCATAACCCAGACTCTTTTGCGCCGGACCTGCCTTGCCCACTGGCTTTCCATGCGCGTTTTGGTGCGGTAGTCCCCATTCCCCGTAGGTACTATCCGGCCACTCCCTATACACGTACCAATCTCCACGCTGATCCACTCCCAACCATATCACCGTCCAGTTCTTCCCACCAGCAGGGTCAACGATTTGGAACCTTGTCACATCACGCTTTGGGTTCTCAATCCACGGTATCTTTCCATGAGGTATGACGTTAACGGTCTCGTCAAATTTCGGAAACTTACTATCCATGCTCTTGGACGGTATCCCAAAAAGTCTAGCCAACTTAACTTCCGGCGGTTGCCCACGATACGTATCAAACAATTCGTCATGGGGGATAAAGATGTTGTCCTCGGACCAGAAGTAATAAATCGCGCAATTCTTCCATGCCTTAGACTCCTGCATCACCGGCAACTCCTCACGCATGTAATGTGACCACCTACGCTCAAGGGTCTTTGCACCAAACAGAATGCTACCCACCAAGTCACTATAACCCTGCAAGGTCGTAAAGGTCAGTACCATTCTCCCTCGGTAATCCGTCAACCTAGCCAGCAATGTTTCAAACAACTTCGCAGGTACTTCCTCATCAGCCCAAAAACAATGACCCTTCATCCCTTCAAACACTTGCGGGTCCAATAGGTACTGCTTGTAGTTGTTAAACTTTAAGGTGCTACCACGCTTTGCCCTGCCTACCCTCGGCAATATCAACTTGTCATCACTGAACCCATTCTTCTGGGAGTACATGATGCTATGGTTCGGTCCCACACTAGGTGCTTGGTCGCGGATGTGTTTTGGCAATGCCTCCCAGATAAACCTCTGCTGATCGTCCACACTACGCTCCCTAGAAACATGAAAGCATCGCAATTCTGCCGCCGGAATCTTTTGCAGGAGGTCTACCATCAATCTTGCCGCAAACGTACTCTTACTGCTGCGGTTCCCTCCAAAGATTACATGCACCTTGTACTTGTCCCAATTGTCCAATACCCGCTGCCACATCGGTAATTGCCAACCCCATGTAACCGGATCGTCCTCCTCCAGGCCCTCCTGATTCGCCATTAAGTGCGCTAACACCTTTGCCCTCTCAGGATCTCGCTTCATCAACTTCTCCGCTACAACAGGGTCCATCGGCAATAACTCTCCCCTGCCCCATTCCAACTCATCAGGAAAAGGCAAGCCCACCGCAGGACTCACCTCGTCCGCATACATTAACCCACTCATTCCTCTACCAACTTCAATACCATCAACTCACCCTCATGTATCACCGTGGCTACAACCTCCCCAAATAAATCTACCCCCACCGATACAACATTCAATTCATCCAACTCCACCTTCTTACCACCAATCATTACATGACCCTGGACTTCTCCCCATCCCCCCAAATCAACATCGCTGATCATCCCCTCATCCTCTTTCCACGCTTGTCGTACTCACCCACTAAGTAGAACAAGTCCCTCTCTCCACTGTACTTCACCCATACCACATCACCCCTACGGAATACATGCTTCCTGTCCACACGCACCCGCCCCTTGTGACGGCCTATGTTCAACAATAATATGCCCCTGTTTACCTTCGGCACTTCGCGTACATAGGACATTACCTCATCCATCCCAATAACATCCTCCCATGTCCATTGGTCACGATCCAAAACCTTACCCTCTCCTAAATGACTCGTTACCTTACGCTTAACACGCTTACGAGCTACCCGCTTCTTTGTCATCACTTCCCTTTCCCGTTAAAACTCCCATTACCTCGTCCTTGCTTACCGGACTCACATCCTTCGCCTCTTCCACCTTCCCCTTTAAAGAACGCTCCTGCAAATCTGTCATCACCGTCATCGACTTCATTACCGTGTCCAAACACTTCGCAATGTGCTGTGGCGGCATCTCATCCCTAGCCTCCTTTAAACGATCTAACCATCCCAAGAACTCACCCCTTAACTCCCCCGTGATCCCCGTCACAAATTCATCAACGCTTAATCCACTTAACTGCTCTACCAATAATACGTGGTCCTCCTTCCAACCCTTCGCTAATAAACTACCACGAACCTCTTCGCCCCTGACCATCTTTCTACACGCACTGGCTAACTCACGCGCATTCGCCGCCTGAATCGGATCGTGTGGCATTCTTACCGTAGGCTCTGTTGCCTCGCTCATCACCACATAGATGCCTTTTTCACAGGGTGTGTCAATATGATATTACATATTCCATAGGGGGGCATGAGGGGGACCCATTACACTGGAGACTGCACGCACGCACGAACCCCCTCCCCCCCTACCTGCCGGCTCCAGGAATAAAGTTACGGATGTGCATCACGCCTGTCTATTGTTCCCCTTTTTCTCCCCTGCTTTCCATGGTCCCACTCATGCAGTCATCTCCCTCTGTCCCACTATCAGGCGGCCATCAATACTGACTTGGTTCCCTCTCCTCTCGCGCGTGCATACATTCCGTGAAGCTTCACTGAAATGCAACCAACCCACCTCAGTCATAACTACAACACCCGTTCCGATATGTATACATTAAGGAATGAAAGCGCAACCCCTATTCTGTCATTTTGATGTTATTTATTCCCCTTTTCTCCAAACTTTTTTCCAAATGTGAGTATTTAAGCGGTTTGCCGAATGAAAGTTTTTCTTGATTTGTGCTATTACGTGTGGCAATCTGGTATCGTTTTAAATTAACCATTAACGATCAAATCACATGCAAACGTTTAAGCAATTCTTAGAGACAAAAACATTCAAGCCACTTGGCAAGGAAACGGCAGAACAAAGACTTTTAATATCTGAGTACGTCTACGCAAACGACACAACGCTGGAATCAATACAAGATTCTTTTAAGTCTCAAGATAGGGAATCACGGACAATCAAAGGCGCATTTTGGTACAATGATTTCTGTTTTATACTTCTACTGAGCGATGAGGAAATGGAGACATTAATTGACCGTGATTATTTTAACTTTACTGACGCGGAAATGCGACAAATCGAGCGGCAACTTTTTGAGTACGTAGGAGAGTAAACCAAAAACCATTAACGATTAAATCATGCAATTACATACAAGCGAATCACTAAAAAACCAAGATGGGGATTTTGAGAATTTCCATTACCAGTTAAATGATGGGGAACGCTACCAACTGACCAAAGGCGAGGCGGATTGGCTGCTTAACTTTGTGCGCGGTCGGTATGCTATCGCGGACCATCTTCTATCCAATATTGAGGAGGATGAGGACGGCGAACTGATCTACACTATTGAGTCCTTTGGTATGTCTGAGGCTTTGCAGGATGATCAATGCTTCCCTAAGGCGGTCATGTTGAGCGATGATTCAACTTTGCAAGCAATATTCTTTTATTCGGCGTTTGAAGTTGACGCAGTTTAAAGGGGACCAAACCCAAAAACCATTAACAGATCAAATCATGACAAAAGCACAATTAATTGACTTAGCCGGCGAAATGCTGGCAAGCGGGAAGTCCAAGCGCATTAGCCTACTGCAGGATGTAATTGACGCGGGAAATGTAAACAAGCGCGGTACTTGGGCTTATTACGCAAAACGTTTCCAAGATTGGATTGCTGGCAAGCGAGGTCCGGCGTTTTCGATCTTTGCAACGGGCGGGAATAGCAAGCTTCCATTCTACGCGTTTTCATCATTACCCGGTTTTGATTGTCCGGGCGCGGGCGATTGTCTATTCAATGCGAGTGGCGAGTTTGCAAAGGGGTTTTGTTATAGTTTCAAGGCTTGGCGTTATCCTGCTGCATACTTTCGCCAGTTGCAAAATTCCATACTCATAAGGGAAAATCAGGATTTGCTTGCAACGGAGTTTGCCAAGATTCCAACGGGCAAGGACAAGAAAAGGCGGGTAGTCCGTTTGTACGTCGACGGGGATTTCCACAGCTTGCAAGGTTTTGCGTTTTGGATGGAGCAAATCAAATCCCGTCCGGATCTTGCGGTTTACGGTTACAGTAAATCTTGGAAAATCATTTTAGATTACGCCGGCGAGTTGCCGCAAAACTACTATCTCAATATCTCAAGCGGGTCCAAATACGGGCAAGACATGCTGGAAAAGGTCGAACAATTGCCGATTGCAAGGGGTCAATTTGTGGCCGTACCGGTTGCGCGTCAATGGATTACAAGCAAGGCCTATCAGGACAAGGACAACGCTGGCAGCAAGGAATACCGGCGGGATGTTCTGACAATGCTAAGAGAGCAAAATCCTGGCAGAAAAACATTTGCTTGCCCTGGCAACTGCGGGAACTGCCTACCCAACGGAGGTCACGCGTGCGGATCGGATCGCATGTCAAATGTAATAATAGGCATAGGCACGCACGGATAGAATTTCACTCAAACCATTAACAAGGATCAAATCACATGAATACTATAGAACTGCCATTCAAACTATTACGGGCAAATATTGACGGGCTTATATCCCTTAAAACGGGGGCGCGGGTCCTTAAAAGATTTGCCAGGAAGACGGCCTTACTTAGCGAGCGCAATTGTCTATTGAGGTCCAGGTGGGTCTTTTTAAATCAAGCAATTGAATCCGGAGAGGATGTAACACCCTGGCAAGATAGGTTCAAGTCTTAATCACCAAACCATTAACGAGATCACAAATGAAATACCTTAAAGAAAAAAACGAGTGCCTAACCTTAGCGCTGGCCAACCTTGAGGATGAAAGGATGCGAACGTGCATAGAGTGGGGATGGGATCACTGGGAAGTGCGCCTTATCGAAAATCGGATGCGAAAGGTTAATGAGGAACTGATTCCGATAAGGCAGCAATTAAGAAATCAAAACCATTAACCGAAAACCATTAACGAGGATCAACAAATGAAAATCATCAAAGAATACAAAGTAGACATAGCACTATGGACCGGATGCGTCCTCCACGCGATCATGTGGGGGATCATGCTTGCCAAATGGGGCGAGATGTTCAAAGGCTGAACGCATGAACTGGACCAAAGACAAGACCCTGGAGATCCTTAAAGAGATCCGCGATGAACTCAACAGTCATGCAGAAAATGGAGATTGGGAACATCACGCCAATGCTATTCAATTACTGCATGAGATCATAGGGGATTTGGAAATGGAAATCGCGCAATCAAATTAGATAGCACCATTAACCCAACAAGCTTGCCCTCATCTTAACCGGTGGGGGTTTTGCTTTTAAAGCCTTATCAACTAAAGCGCATAGTCTCCCCGTTGAACTGGACTTGGCATCTACCAGGTTTGCCGGCACGATTTTTTGCTACAATGATGACGTTGTCACTTGGTACTGTGAAGTCAGGCCGATGCAGGAACATGACCTTGTTTGCATCCTGCTCGATGGCTCCAGATTCACGTAGGTCCGCCAATTTGGGTTCGCGATTGTCTCTCTCTACTGCCCTACCCAATTGTGCCAGCATAAGGATCGGTACACCTAAGTGCTTGGCTAGAATCTTGAGATCACGGGATATCTGTGCGATTTGCTGCTCCCGTGTGGCGTTTCTGGTCTCAGCCGGCTTAACTAATTGGCAGTAGTCCACGATAACGAAGTCCAGTCCTTGCCTCTGCTTAACTGACTCTGCTTGTGCTGCCATTTGGGAAACGGAAATCACGCTGCGGTCATCAATAGCGAACTTGCATTGTGCAAAGGGGGATGAGTCGAACGTGTTAATACCTGCTTTGAATCTTCTGTAAGGTATTCCGGTAGCAAGTGGCATCAAGCGTGTACCAACCTCTGCCGCAGTCATTTCAATGGTGAAGAGCAGGGTGCTAAGGGAGTTACTAATCGAGTTATGGGCAAGGTAGTTCAGGGCTAAGGCAGATTTACCTACTGCGGGTCTGGCTCCTAAGACTACCAATTCACCTGGAAGGAAGGCTCCGGTAACCTCGTCGAGAGAGTCGATACCAGAAAGCACCTTTCCTGTTAAAGTGGTATCATCATATGCCTTTGCCTCTTCAAATGCGCTGACGGGGTCATAGAGAGCGTTCTCGGAGGTACTGAGGACTTTAGACATCCTCTCCTGTGTGCGTTCTGCGATCTGTTGAGGGTTTGGGTCATCGGATGATAGGTTATCGAGTCCTTCCGATAATGCTTGCTTAGCCAGTCGGTATCTCAGGCACTTGTCCATCGTCTCAATAAAGGTTTTGTACCAGTATAGACTAGATTGCTCCCAATATTGCACCAACAGTCTAAACGTAGGGTCAGCAAGATCATCCGGCATAGCCCTAGTTACTGCGAGTGGACCGGACTCAATAATGTCATCGATGTCCAGAGTTACCAGCTTCTCCCAGATTGCTTTGTGCAGGGGGTCGGTGAAGTGTTCGGGTGTCAGTAGTGCTAAGCCAGCCAGCAACGGATCTTTGTCACCCTGCATACATGACAACAGAAATGATTTCTCTGCCTGTGTGTTTGCATGGGAAGGCTTATTCATCAGAGCGTCATATGTGGTGTGGTCCTCAGTCATCGTTATCATACCAGTTTTACTCCTCCGTTTTTGTTGCGTGCTTCCCAGTACATGGTGTAAGCGTAATCCTCCCATAGTTTCGGGTCTGC
>CENS01018574.1_pt1 | contig 14385 bp, 13 predicted proteins | sample 530201 | NCBI WGS metagenome assembly CENS01 (sample SAMEA2619747, study PRJEB7988) | marine metagenome | biome: marine biome (ENVO:00000447); feature: surface water layer (ENVO:00002042); material: "saline water (ENVO:00002010), including plankton (ENVO:xxxxxxxx)" | depth 5 m | reverse complement strand
ATTTAAAAATTAAAGAGATTGAAGCTAACTTTACAGAAGAAGAGAAAGAATTAGGTTTAAAAGAAAAACAAGGAATTATTGAGGAAAGACTTCAAACTATTGACTTTAATAAAAATAATAACATTCTTTTATTAGAGCAAAAAAATGCTGAGATAGATAATATTATCCTTACAAGTAAAAATATAGAACTTGAAAATGAATATAAAGTTCTTCAAAATAAATTTGCTGAAGAAGAATTTAGTTTAGAAAATGAAGCTCTTCTTCTTGAGAATATTAATAAACGATTAGAAAATACTAAGCTTTCTATAGGAAATGCATATTTACCAACAGAAAAGAAACTAGGTATTGATAAAATAAAATTAGATATGGAACTGTTAAATGAAAATATTTCAGGACAAATGTTACAGAATGAAAAAACTCTTTTAGATTTAAATAACTATGATGAAAAAACTTTCTTAGAATTCCAAAAGCAAAGAAGAGAAATTGAAAAACTTGAATATGATTTGGCTAATCCTCCAAAAGATTGGTCACAAATAAAAGTACAAGCAGAGATGCGTAATAAATGGAACTTATCTCCTATGTCTGTAAACATGAGAGATAAACAAGGATTTATGGAAAATCTTGTTAGTAATGCGGCTGAAAATACAGGTGCAGGTGATTTAAGCTTTATTTTCCAATATATGAAAATGCTTGATCCTCGTTCCGTTGTTCGTGAAGGAGAATTTGAAACAGCTAAAAGAACGGGTGGTATTCCTGCCAGTGTTTGGGCAGCATACGAAGGTATTAAAAATGGTAGGCTTTTATCTGCACAAGTAAAAGCTGATTTCCTTAGTGCGGCATCTAAAATGTATATGCAAGAAGTAAGTAATTATAATGCTGAATTAGGAACATATAGAGACATTGCTACTGCTAATGGATTAGCTCCAGAATTAGCAATTCCTTCAATGAATTTAAATCAAGAACTTATTAAACAATTAACTAATGTAAATAAAATAAATGACTCATTAGATATTATTAATAACTTTGATTTAAAAGATAGTATTCTTCCTAATGTAAGTGACGGAAAATTAAAAATTCCACAACTAAACTTGAATAATTAAAATATGGATGAAATAAAATATACTACGGTTAAGGACATTCAAAAAGACGGAAGTGTTTCAAAAAAACATTTGCAAGTTTTAAATTATGAACGCTTAGGTCTCTTACCTAATGATGTTTTAGAAGCTATTGCAGAAGAAAGAGATGCTGGTCGTTTTCCTCTTGCTTTAGAACCTATACCCCCTGAAGAATTTAAAGCATTTATAGATGCTATGAGTACTTTACCGATAGGAGGAGAACCTATTGAGGGATTAATTGATCAAAAAACAGGAGCTGCAATGTTTTTAAGTCAAGAAATTGCTTCTAATTTTATTAAAGATAAAGATGTTCAACAAGAAGCTGCGGCAATTGCAGGAGGAATTATTCTTCCTACAATTTTTGGTGGTGGTGCAGGTTTACCTGTATCTGTAGCTAATTTTGTTGCACAATATCCTCGAAGAGCAAAGATGATTATGGCTTTTATAGGAGGTTTTGGTGGTGGTGGAGCTACTTCTCAAAAAGGCTTTGATGATGGAGGCTTATATGCTGAAGCATTTGGATATGGAGCACGAGAAGCTGCTGGAGAGGGTTTTTTTCAAGTATTACATAAATTATTTCCCGGCATAAAACAGTTTTTAGGTAAGTTTTTTCAAGGAAAAAATAAAAACATGTTAGAAGACGGAGCAGAAGCCGCACAAAAAATTGTTAGTGAAGGAGGAGCAACTATTACTGCTGCACGTTTAAGTAAATCTGGTTTTATTGATTTAATGGAACAGATGGCGGAAATTTCTTATGGTGGTGCTACTTTAATAAGACTTGCTGGGGAAAAAGGAATAGAAGTATCTCAAGAACAATTAGGAAAATTTCTTACAAAAGAATATTTAGAAAAAGCAGGTAAAGAAAGTGTTGAGGTTCAATCTACAATGATTATGAATTTTTTAAAAAATTCTACTGACACTCAAATGAATTTAGTTTTAAAAGAATTTTTAGAAAATGGTGGGACTATGTACAATGCTGCCATTGATACAGCTTATAAAGGATTGAATAAAGCCGTAAAAAAAGCTGTAGGAAATGCTAAAATTGTAAGTATAAAAAATTTAGAAGGTATTTTTAACAGACAAATGAAAGCTTATGGAGGAGAAGCAGGTGATGCTACTGTAAAATCTATTAGAAGATATTTAAAACAGTATAAAGATGAATATGGTGATTTTGTTGACTTCAATACAGCTAAAGCAATGCGTTCTCAATTACTTGCTAAAACAGGAGCATTTACTACTTCAGGAACATCATCTCCAAAATATGTAAATAAAATAGCAGGCATTCTTCAAAATGCAATTACTGTAAATATGAAAAAAAGTCTTAAAGCTTTAGAAGAAAGTGCAACTATAAATAAAGATCTTTTATCGGATATAATGAAACAGTATAAAATTGCTAACAATTTATTTAAAGATGGTAAACGAACTTTTAATAATAATTTTATTGTAGGGTTATTAGGAGGAACAGGAGAAAATGTCACAAAAAAAGGATTAGCAGCAACAAGTAAAATTTTTGATCAATTATTTAAATCAGGAGATAAAGGAACAGCCGAATTTTTCTTTAAACTTTTAGATGATTCTGTTGCTAAAAAACATATTACAAAAGAAGTAGCTAACCAAATACGAACAAAAGTTCAAGGATCTTTTTTTAGTAAAATAGTAAATGATGCTAGAGAGCAATCCACTGGTATTTTAGATCCTAAAGTTTTACTTTCTGGAATTGATGAACTTAAAGGTTCAGGAAAAGATATTTTAGATGTTATTTTTAAAGGTAATATGAATGCTGTTAAAAATTTTGAAAAATATGCAAGATCAATATCTGTAGCTCAAGCCAGAGGAATAGCTTCAGGTAAAGGATCTATGGTTATGTTTGGTGCTCAAGCAAGTGCGGTAGGAGGATTATTAACTTTTAACATTTTGTCGCCTGGTGGAGCAGGTCAAGCAGGATCTAGCGCTGCATTAGCTTTACCAATTTTATTAGGCCCTTATTATATTGCAAAAGCTTTTTCTAATCCTAAATTTGTTAATAATTTAGTTAATATGCAGTTATCTAAATCGGGAACTAATCAATATGCAAGATATGCAACACAAGCTTTAAATTCTTTAGTACAAAATGGATTGGTTGATCCTATATTAGCAAATAGATTTGTTGATCAAGCACAAGCAAAAGGTATTTTTAAAGAAGTAGATATTAATAAAATGGATTGGTATAACCCTAATGACGATCCACAAGCTACAGAAACAGTAGAAGAATCCGAAGTTACAGAAGCAGATAAAAAATTAGATTTATTTACTGAAAATGGAGGAGGAGCTGTTGATCAAGTTTCAGAAGATTTAAGTTTTTTAGATGAAATTAATGGAGAAGCAATAGTAGAAGAAACTGTTAGTGATAGACAACCGGGTTTAGAGGAAGCTGTTACAACAGAAGAAATTATTGATGTCCCTAAACCAAATACAGAAATGATGTCAGCAGAAGTAATTCAACCTCTTAGTGGTCCTGCTGGAATGTCATTTGATCCATCTATGTCTACAACAGATAAACTAGAAGAAGTAGGTTTACCTGTGTTCGCTAAACACGGTGGAATTATGTCTTTAATGGAACAAAGAAAACCAAAACAAATGGTGTCATAAATGGGTTGGTTCAGTAATTTTTTTGGGGGAAGCACTAAAAAAGAACCTTCATCTTCTTCAGGTTCATCACAACCTAATTCTCCTCAATCTCAATCAATTAAAGAATCAGATGATGCTATACAAAATTTAATAGATAACAAAGATAAATATCAAAATAATCAAGTAGCTGGAGATAATCGCAACGAATATCAAATGAGAATGCAAGCTCTTAAAACAGGGCAAACTTTTGATCCTTCTAAATTTACATTTACCGATAGAAAAGGAAATCAAATTGATCCAGGCTCTGATAATAAAACTATAGGAAATGCAGGTGGAGCTGAAGCTTATAAAAAAAGATTTCCTATAACTTCTGGTATTCAAAACTTAGCAGGCGCCGCTTCTAATCTTATTCCTGGTGTAGGAATGGCAAAAGGAATTTTAAAAGTTTTAGGTAATTTTGGTAAAGGAACAAAAAATGTTTTTAATCAAGCAGTAACAGGTATTACCGATTCTAATGCATATAATGATTTTAAAAACTTAGTAACTAAAGATGAAAAGATTCCAACAGATATGGGAACACGAATGAGTAGTATGGATCAAGCAGATGCTGATGCAGCTACTTTAAACATGGCTGATATTTCTGGTCCTTCTATGTCAACAGACATTATAGAAATAAAAGATAAAAAAGTTAAAACAAAAGATAACCTTGATAAAATAAATAATGCTCAAAAAACTTTAAACGAAGCTTTAGATATACAAAACTTTAGAAGAATTATAGATAATCCTTCTGCTATTGAAACATTACCTATAAATTTTAAATCTACTGTTGATACATTACTTCAAAACAATCAATTAAATTCTAGTGATTACTTAAAATCACAACAGTTATTAAGAGATAAGGGTACTCCTGTAGGGCCATTTATTAATGGATATAATAATGCAGGGATTACTAATGCTCTTCCAAATAGTGATCAAGTATCAACTAATTTGTTTAATAATTTTAAACCTACTTTAGAATCTATTTCTAATTTTAATGAATCATTAAGTGATGGAAAAGGTTTTGATGTAAACTTAGACGATCAAACTTTTGAATATAACAAACCCATGCTTGGGGGTAACTTAAATTTTGGCATTGATAATAGTAGCAGTAGCCCAACTTTTGGTATTAACTTTAGTAAATCCCTTGGATAGAGATTTTAATTTAAGGAATGCAGTTTGGTTTGCAATGATCCTCATTAGTGCTGGCAGTGTCTATGGAATGATGTCACAGAAAGTTTCAGCTTTGGAAACAAAACAATCACAGTTAGAAATGATAATACTCCAAGACATACCAGAAATAAAAGAACGAGTGATACGACTTGAAGTATTACTTGAAAGAATTCTAGAAAACTAATTTTTATTTTTTTACCTTTCTTACATTAATTATTAAACCAAGTTTGGTCATATCATAAGATACTTTTATTTTTTCATTAGGTTTTATATCTTTGCTTTCTATTTCAATTAACCTATCTGTTTCTTTTTTTAAAAGATCCTTATATTTATTTTCCATAATTAAGCTCCCATTAATTGTGATGTTGAAATAAAGTAGTGCTGTATTTTTCTTGTTCTACAATCCCAAGTGTCAAACACTGTTTCTTTATCTATAAAAACTAAATGGCGAGATACAGCTACAAGAGCAGATTTTTTAAACTCCCAATTACGAATAGAGATAGTTCTTTTATTTTTGTCTCTAGGAGTTTTTTGTTTTATCCAACCATGCTCAGCTAAAAATATTTCATAAGTTTGACGATGATTAGGAAACATACCTGTGGTCTTAGATAGTTCACATAAATCTTCCCAAACTTTTTGATAAGGTAATTTTGTAGCTAGAGTACATGCTCTTATAACACAGTCCCCTAAGTTAGATTTTTTTTGAAATGGAGTATTTGATCTTCCTCCATCGTGAAATTTATATTTCATTATTTTCCTTTCTTTTAAATATTATACTATACTATATTATATAATATTAAAGTCAAGAAAATTTTTAAGTCGCTTCTCCCCACGATTTTCCTACATCGCAATCAACCTTACTTGGAACCGATAAAGAAATACAATTTTGCATGATCTCCATAATTTTATTTTTTGTTTCTTCAGAGCCATCAAAACTTAAAGTAAGTTCATCATGAATTTGTATTAAAGGAGTTAAACCTTCTTTATATAATTCTATCATTGCTTGTTTTGTTTGATCAGCAGCCGACCCTTGTATTAATCTATTCAATGCTTTGTATGTTCCTGCACGTTGTAAATGATGATGTTTACCATATTTTATTTCTGCTTGATCTTTTGGGAGTGCTTTAAATACGCCAAAAGTGGTTGGTTCCCACAATTCAAAACGACATTTTCTACCTTTTAATGTTGAGACGTAACCTTCGCTATTGGCGTAGTTTGAAACCCTCGTTGCTAAATCTTTAACAAAAGGGACTCGACTATTGTAAGCTGATAAAATTTCTTTTGCAACAGTAACATCTACTTGCAATTCATTGGAAAGTTTGTTAACACCCATACCATAAAACAAGCCTAAATTAATAGTTTTGGCTTGATCCCTTTCAATTTCAGCTATGTCAGCAACTATATTATGGAAATCTGCATTAGGATTTTTTTGATATTCTTCCACAATCGATTGAGATCCTTGGCATCCAAGTTTAAAAGCATAGTGTGACGCGATCCGTGGTTCTTGTTGAGAGTAATCAAAACTACCCCAGGTCTCCCCTTCATCTGGTAAAAATAATCCTCTTATCTGTTTTTTAATTTCTTTATTACGAGAAGGTAATTGCTGTAAGTTTGGATTAGAATAACTTAGTCTTCCTGATACTGTTCCAGATTGGCCATCCCTCATTTGATGAATGCTTGCATGAATTCGTCCTGTTGATCCATGATGAATAATTGTATCTAAAAAAGTAGATTGAACTTTATTAAACTCTCTTGCACTCTGTATTTTTTTAGCAATAGGATGTTTATGATGTAATAAAAAATCTTTGGTAAAGCTAGGAGCATTAGTTTTTTCTGTTCTTGGATATTTTATTTTGAGTTTATCAAAAACTTTCGCCACACTTGCTGCAGCCCAAACATCAACTGCAATACCCGAGTCTGCCAATATTTCATCAAGTATCTTCTTCTCTGTATTCTTAAAACTTTTTTTATGACTTGTTGCTTTTTCCACATCGACGCGTACTCCTTTTTTAATCATTTCAAAAATAATAGGAACTAAATCCATCTCTAATTTGTAAACACTTTTTAAACTTTCTTTTTCAATAATAGGTCTCATATGATGATATAATCGTAAAGTTAAATCAGCATCTTGCTCTGCATAGGTTCCTACAAAGATAGCAGGGAGTTTATACATTTCTGTTTTAGGATTAACTCCAAATTCTATCGCAGCTTGTTTTAATAAATTTTCATCTTTGTATTCTCCTAACATATCTTTACCAACAGCATTAAGTGCATAAGAAAATTTATTCTCATTAATGATGGGAGCCATGATCATTGTGTCAACAATTGGTCCTTTGACATCAATTCCTTCAGCATATAACCAACCTAAGTCATAAAGAGCATTATGAGCCACTTTTATAGCATTATTTTGCATCAATTTTTTAAACCATGCCATAACGCGCCTACGATCCCAATTGAAGCCATTTTCGTGTCTTATGGGGTAATACCCCTTCCAACCATCTACAGCGACAGCCACGCCTATGATATGGCCTCTTTTTTTCGTCCACCCTGGTCCACTGGTCTTTAATTCAGGGTCATAGGTCTCTAAATCAAATGCAATGACTTTTGCATCGGATAAGTCAGGTAAATCATGTGGAGGGATCCATTCCGATTGAGTAAAACCAAAATTATGTTGCATTATTTTTTCTCCTTTGTAGTTCGTTCATTTATCTCCCCGGCAATAGCTCCATAAGCAGCTAAGTCAATGTAATTATCTTTTTTATGTTGATTCATTAAACGTGCAATTTTTACTAAGGCCATGCAGATAGCAACATCATGAGCAGTAATTTTTGTTTTTAAAAACACAGACCATAAGTCAGCAATGTTTTGATGGTTTTTTAATTTATCACCATAATCATTTTGTCTATCTCCCCCAATTAATTTTTTTGCTTCTTCTAATAATTTTTGAGAAATCATATTAGATATCCTTCTGGTTGTTGTGATTCTACAATATATAAATTTTGTTTTGCTCTTGTTACAGCTACATAAAAAACTCTATGTTCATCATCTGGATTTTTCATATAAGATCTGTATACTAGTCTTCCTAAATCTAATAATACAACAACATTATCACATTCACCCCCTTTAGCTTGATGAATAGTAGATACTCTTATTCTAGGTTCTCCTTTTATATTTTCCCCAATTCTTTCTAATCTTCTTAAATAAGTAATATCAAAGTCACTAACTTTATCCATTACTTCATGCCAATACCCATCAACAAGTAAACCATGATTGTTTTTTAAATCTTCTAAAGTAAACAAAGATTCTTCATCTTCGCCTTTAAAAGTTTTGCCTCCTCTTTTAATCCCTGTACCTGTTTTAATTTTGTTATATAAATTTTTTACTTCTAATAAAGAAATTGCTGAACCACTTTTTAATTGTTGCCAAGTTTCAATTGCTTCTAATGTTGATGGAACTATAGGACGATGATCACCTCTACCATACCAAAAACCTCTATCTTTTAAAAAAGATTCTATTTTTTCATTCCTTATTTTTTTAGTTCTTCCTAGTAGCAGCCAATTACCTGTCGATAAATCTATATGTCTTAGATCAGCAATATAGCTTATTGTTCCTATTTCTTCTTTTGGCCGCCAATTTTTTTCTCGTCTATTTTTAACTCTAGAAATAATACGATTAGCTAACTTATAAACTTTTTGAGGACATCTATAAGATTTATCAAGTACAGTAACATCTCCTTTTAAATTTATAAAACGATCCACATCAGCACCTGACCAACGAAAAATTGCTTGATCATCATCACCAGCTATATATGTCTCTTTACTATTTTTAATTAACTTACTTACCATGTTATACTGTATGCGAGGCATATCTTGAGCTTCATCAATAAACAAAACATCAAACTGTGTAGAAAATGTGTCATTTGTGTAATCAATAATCATGTCAGTAAAATCAAATAAATTATTTTCTTCCTTATAATCTTTTATACATCGATCTAAATAATCAAGTTTAGTCCAATTGATAGTTTCTCCACTAGTATTCCATGCATCTTCTAAAGAAATATCTTTTAACCTAGACATATTAATTAAATTAACAAATTGATGATTAGAGTTAGAATAAATTGAATCATCATTAGTATCAAAAACTAAATCAAAACCAATTAACTCAGATAATTCTTTCCAATGTTTTGATTTCATTAAATTATCTTTATTAACAGGTAAATGTTTGTAAGCAAAACTATGAAGAGTTCTAAAATGTATTAAATCATCTTTACTTGCTTGAAATTTATCTCTTGCGCGATCCCTAGCTTCATATGCAGCTTTCTTAGAAAAAGAAAAAAATCCAATTTTATCCCAAGCTATTCCTTCTTCTTTTTTTTGTTGACAAATGTTTAATAGTTTAGTGGTTTTGCCTGTGCCTGGTGGACCTAAAATTATTTTTATCATAAAGTCAAATCTAAATCATCCATGTTTTCTCCTCCTAATACCTCATCTTCTTTTTTAGTTTTATTATTTTTAATTGTTGTAGGAGTAGGGATTTCTACCATAGATTTTTCAAACGAAGGTATAACCCAAGCTCTTGTTTGTATTTTTCTAACAGATACAGTTATATTTGTTCCTCCAATATCTTTTAAACGTTGGACAATCCATACTCGTTGAACTTTAAAATTTTTACTATTTTCTAACCATCGTGATAAATCAACAAGTCTGAAGTAAGTAGGAGTAGCTGTAAATGTTTTTTTATTTTTAACAAAATCTTTAGTAGTCTCTTCATCAGTAAATGTTTTTTGCATTTCTAATTCATCCATAGAAAAAGATTCCCCTCTTGCTAAACAAAATTCTTTTAAATAATCTAAGAATTCTCCTACCTTAGAAACATCCGAAGGTACTTCATCTATTTTTATATTTTCAAATAACATAGCTACAATTTCATCCCAATCTTCTGCTTTAACTCTAGGAACATATATTTTTAATTGTTGGCCAACCATTTTTCTAAATAAAGGATGAGCATATAAAATACCTAAATCATCAAACTCAACTCTTTTATCTCCTACATTTAAAAACCAAATAGGAGGTACACTATCTAAAACAGATAACTCACTATAGGTTGGATGATCTATTGTAGATTGACCTATGCCATGTTTTCTTAATTTACATAAAGATTTTTGACAAACTGATACAATAGGTTGATCATTACATCGATAAGAATATTTAGGATTTCCATCTGGTTTATTAGATCTAACTTGCTTTTGTATAATAGTAACTTCATTAGCATTTAAAGGAGGATCCATATAATCCCGGTTATAGTTTTCTAATAAATCTTCCCAATCATCTGGATTAGCTTTGCGATAAAAAATTCCTATATTAAATAATCCGTTGTTACGCGTACCTTCAGGAAACCCTTGTGTTGTTAAAACTTGTAAACATGGAGGACCTTCGGCTATGACATCTTGTTTTATCTTGATTGCAATTTTACTGATATCATCACAAACATATTTGTCATATAAATTAAAGAACTCGTCAAGAGAAGCACCATCACCATTATCAAGAAACGCGTACCGGGTATCACCATGATAAGGAAGGTTCAACCAAGAACCTGTGTCTTTTTCGTTGGCTAGTTGAGTTTGTTTAGGGAAAACTTCTGTATGTGCATATCCGATGTAAGAAGCAATCTCTTTAAGTTTTTGTTGAAAGATAGCTGCCGACTGTGGAGTTTTGGAAAAAAGAAAAATATGAGCCCCAAAAGATTTGGATGAGCACATTATTAGTGGTAATTCATATTCTCGTATTTTGGATAATATTTTTTTATGATCCAGTGGGTACTCGTCAATATCAATACATCCCCAAGTACAAGTTGCATCGTCACGAATGGGAACAATTCCTAAAGCAGGCATCTTTCCATCAAGATGATCTTGATACATTTGTAAGGTAGGTGGTTCGTGTTTCGTGAACATTTTACCATCGCGTTTCCCATTTAGTTTCGTTTCTGAATAGCGATATTCACCATGAGCACGGTCAAGACCTGTAAATATATTTTTAAATTTTTCTGCTTTCATAAATATAAACAATAATTAGGAGCATAAATTGTGAGATTATGCTCCTATCTCAATAAAAAGAGTAATTAAGATCCTAAAACGCTACTATCAGCATTAGGTGTAACATCTTTTAGATCTTCATCATTATCATTTAGAGCCTCTGGTGTTGGATCAATAGATCCAGAACTAACAAGCTCATGAAAGTGCTTTGCTTCCTCCACAATGTAAGATGGATTCTTTAGATCGTTAACCGATTTTTCTAAAGTAATATTCCATCCCCACCAATCATTCTTTTTATTTTGCTCTTGCACACCTTTCATTTTGTACACATTAGCAAACATTGGAAGAGTGACTAGACTACCATTACCAGATTGTATTTTTTGATTCATCATCATTGTATTCCAGTAACGAGATTTTTTGTATTGAGTTTTCTGCATAATAATTTGGCATCGCTCAAACGATCCATCATCATTCATTCGTAAAACAAAATACTCCGCCGTTCTCACTATGTAAGTAGGGCTAATAGCACCATTAATCATGTAATGGTCTTCACCATCCGCTCCACGCGTTAACGGTGGAATTTCGTCTGGCTTATAAATTTTTACAGGTGCTCCTGTTCCCTCACCAAGAGGGCTCCATTCTACACCTCGAACTCGAAATGCACATGGCACTACAAGAACTTCTTTGTAAAAATCTTTCGTAACAGAATTAAAAATATCTCCTTGCTCTAGCCCTTCAACAAACTTAGCATTAGATTTTTTAACTTCTGGAGTTTGAGAACTAGCAATCTTTAAGAATGGGATTGCCATTTCTTGTGCATCAACATTTTCAAACCCTGCACCTGCAAAATTTGAGAAGTCAATAACATTAGTCGATACTTCGCTTTTCTTTTTTTTCGATACATCGTTCATGGTTATTTTCCTTTTTTTATTTTAACTTTGTTACCCATAAAAACGCTAAATGTTTCTATAGGAAGCTCTTTGCCCGAGTTTATTTGTTCACCAATAAAGGCATTTAAGGTCATCGGCTCGACCTTTCGTTTTTGGTCAGGAGCTAAACCACTTTGCTCTAAGTCATTTATTAACTTAGAAGCTTGATCATTATCTCCTTTACCAAACCTGATAGACACAATGTTTTTAATTAGCTCTCCATGATTATTTTCTTCGAGCCATTTAAAAGCTTCCGCTTCTTTATCACGAGTAATACTGCCTTTAAAAAAAGGTTTAAAACTAACAGCATCACCATTGGTCAATTTAATTTCTTTAACTCCTCGCTGTTCCATGAGCTGCACAATGGCATCATTCATTTGTTGGAGTTCTTGTTTTTTTGTTTTTGCTTGTTGCTCTAATGCTAATATCTCACTTTCTATTTGTAAGAATTTATTAGAAGCTTCTGAAACATCTTTTACTTCTGATATTTCAACTGTTTTATTTTCTTCTTCTGGTAGATAGTTTGTAAAATCAACTTTCTCTGTCATAGTTATTCCTTTCATGAATGTCTATCTGTATGGGGTAATATGTATAAGTACGTCGATCATATTTTAATACTTTATATCTTCCACGATTATTATCTGCTGCAATAGAACATGCTAATCCAATCATAGAAGGATCACCAATCAACAATAAATAATCATTGTCATTAAAGTCTTTTAAAATATTTTTCGCTTTACGTACCGCGGGAGCCGGGGATAACATTATTTGTTTTCCTTCTTCAAAGACAGGAACTAGTGTCCCAAAACCTTGAGCACTAATAACATTAAACTTAGACACCTCTTGGATGACATATACATTACCTTTATTTTCTGAGTCTTTCATCTTTCTAAACACCCTATATTATTTATATTTCCATTATACAAGAAAAATGTTAATGATAAAATGATTTTTTTAATCGCAGAAAGTATGAAAAAATATAAATATAGTTTTAAAACAAAACCTTATGCTCATCAATTAGCTGGTATGGGTGCTATGGTAAACCATTTTTCTAAAGGAGAAAAAGAATTCGCTCTTCTTATGGAGATGGGTTGTGGAAAAACAAAAGTCCTTATTGATGGATCTGCTTTTCTTTATGACAATGGTTACATTGTTGGGTTACTTGTTATTTGTCCTAATGGAGTTAAAGGAACCTGGGTTAAAGAAATTGAAACACACATGCCAACACATGTTGATCGCAATGTTATTGTATGGACAGGTCAAAAAACAAAAAAGCATGAAGAAGAATTACAAACATTATTTATTACAGAGCCAGCTAAAGTTCATTTAAATATTTTAATAATGAACGTTGATGCTTTTGCAACAGACAGAGGAAAAAAATTTGCTGATAGATTTTTAATGACACGTCAAGCAATGATGGTTGTCGATGAAAGTACTGTTATTAAAAACTCAACAGCACTTCGTACTAAATCAATTACTAAGCTTGGTAACTTAGCAAGGTACCGGGTTATCATGACAGGCTCACCAATTACTAATTCTCCAGAAGATCTTTACTCTCAATGTAATTTTTTAAATCATGAGCTGCTAGGCTTTAGTTCTATTTACACTTTTCGCGCTCGGTATTGTCAACTACAACGACTCTCTTTTGGTGGAAGATCTTTTAACAAAGTAACAGGATATAAAAACTTAGAAGAGTTAAATTATAAACTACAAAAATTTTCTTATCGAGTATTAAAAAAAGATGCTTTAGATTTACCCCCTCAAGTGTGGGTCAAAAGAATTGTTCCTATGACAACAGAACAACTTGATGCATATATGCAAATGAAGCGAACAGCTTTAGTGCAGCTCAAGGAAGAAACATTGACGACTACGTCAGTGCTCGCCCAGTTAATTCGACTTCATCAAATTGTTTGTGGTCATATGGCAACAGATGATGGTAAAGTATTATCGTTGCCAAATAATCGTATCAAAGAATTGTTGGCTATTCTAGAAGAGCACGGTGATAAAGCGATTATCTGGGCGAATTATCGTCATGACATCCAGGAGATAGAAAAAACATTATCAAAGAAGTATGGATCGGGGTCCGTGGTCACTTATTATGGTGACACTCCTCAAAATGTCAGACAAGAATACATTGAACGTTTTCAAACTGATCCTGAAACAAAGTTCTTTATTGGCCAACCGATGACCGGGGGACGTGGTATTACATTGACAGCAGCAAGTCTATCAATTTTTTATTCTAACAATTATGATTTAGAAATTAGAGAACAAGCAGAAGCACGTAATCACCGTATCGGTACAGCTAATAAAGTAACATACATAGATCTTGTTTCTCAGGGAACAGTAGATGAAAAAATTATTTATGCTCTTAGAAATAAAATAAACTTAGCTACATCGGTGTTAGCTGAAGAAGTAAGAGAATGGTTAATATGATTCCATGTCACAATTGCAAAGGAAACGGATATGTTAAATTATCATTTGAAGCAGAAGAGAT
>CENS01018263.1_pt1 | contig 14419 bp, 22 predicted proteins | sample 530201 | NCBI WGS metagenome assembly CENS01 (sample SAMEA2619747, study PRJEB7988) | marine metagenome | biome: marine biome (ENVO:00000447); feature: surface water layer (ENVO:00002042); material: "saline water (ENVO:00002010), including plankton (ENVO:xxxxxxxx)" | depth 5 m | reverse complement strand
AAATCAATTTTTTATTTCATTAAATAAATTACTTGGTATTTCTACATTAAAACATTTATCGCCTCTAACTAATTGAACTTCTTTCGCTACTAAACTATCTAATTGTTCTTTATGTTCGCTATAATCGCATACCATAATTTTATCGGTGAAGTTTAGCACTATAAAAAATTGTTTATTAGTGGTTTTGGCGTAATCTATTTTTACTTTTCCTAAATGATAAGTATTATATCTATTACTTGGTATTTTTCTTGATTTAAGTTCTATCTCTCGCTTATCGTCAAAATAATCATATTTACAAAATTGATTAGTCGGCATCTGTAAGGTGGTGTTAAAATATTCTTCTAAAACTGGTTTTAATTTATGCTCTTGATTTCTTCCGTAGGCGTATGCTACTTTACTAAACCCCATATATACTTACTAAATATTTTTTTTTTAAAAATCTGCGTTTTCACTTTTCTCAATAAAATGATGTAGTTTATGAGCGTCCAAAGCATTTACAGTTTTAAATACTGGATTAGAGTTTTTCAACATTCGTTTAGTGATGCTTTCCTTTCCTCCATATTCCTTAACTTTACCAAACGGAACTACACTTTTTAATCCCATACTAACAACATCATCTTTATGTCTGTGATGAATTACCTTATCATCTAAATCCTTCTTAACTTTCCTACCTACTTTAACGCTACTAATAGGTAATGGGTGAGATGCTGTATTATAAGTATGTGCTATTTTTACACTATCCCTAACTGGTTTGCTATTCGCCAAAGCATACTTTACTGAACCCCCACCATAAGAATGTCCCGATAATGATATTTCATTTCCATCTCTATACTGCTTAACTATTTTTGTTGTCCTACTCTTTCTTTTGTTGAAGTGTTCGTTGTGTTGTGCTAAACCCGCTCCAAATGCTAAATCAGCGGTTATATCTTGCTTACTGCGTTTTCCGCTTGTATCTGTTCCTCTGTGTGCTATATGAACTTTTTTATTTTTATCATCTCTTAATACTAATATATCCCTATTGCTATTACCAGTATCTACTACATATCCAGTATCCTTAATATCATTATTAATCCTTGATGCTCTTTCATCTTTATTACCACTTTCTAACATTCTATACGATGCTTGACTAAACCTTGCTGATGTTGATGCGTCCATTATATAACTATATATAGAAAAAAAAAATATAGTTATTTCCGTAAATCAGTAGTAGGAGTTGGTCTATCGGTATTATCCCTATGTGGTGGTTTAGCATTTGGATTACCCAACGCTCTTGCTTTTTTTGCTCCTACTCCCCTTCTACTCTTTTGCTGTGCTCGCCTATTATTATCTCTTGTCCTCGGCATTATATACTTAACAATTATTTTTTTATTAAATGTTTTTCATCATATTTCTTTGCTTTCCCACCCATCACCGCAGAATATATACGAGCATACGCCCAACGATTAGCACCGCCACTCTTTTTTACAACTGGTCTTACAGAGGTAGGATTAGTAAAATATGCTCCTTTACCTTTGCTAAAAATAGTTTTTAACCCACTTAACTTAAATCCCGTTATATCACTAATTTCTTTTATACTATGGTCTTCATCTTTACTGAACCCATATTTTTTATTAAACTTTTGCTTATAAGTTAATACCATATATATATATATGAGAATAAACATTAGGCAGTTGTTATACAATTTACCTCTACCATTAGATATAATCAAATATATAAAATCATATCTAACTAATAAGGATTATAAGGCACTAAAACATATACCAAAAATGTATGGTTTTTTTCTTACTAAACCTAAAAAATTAAGGAGTTATTCATTTTGATACTATCCTTGCTAATCATAGTAAATCTATATTTAGGTTTATATTTTACTACATCAAAAAAAGATTTATAAGTAATGTAGCATCGTCGTTTATTTTTTATATCGCTATACCGTAGCACTCCATTAGTGTATTGTATAATATCTTTTATCTTATCAAAATATCCATAGAAGACTAAACATTCTTTATTAGGGTCAGCGTAGATTAGTAGTATATACATATATATTTAGCATAGAAAAAAAATTATCCTTCTAAAACCGCTATGCGTTGATTAAGTGTATCTACTTCTGCTTTTAATTCTTTAATTGCTTCTATTGCTACACAAAATAGTTCAGCATAATTGACTGTCTTTTTTGCTATTACTTCATCATCAAAAATCGGGACGGTGCTTACAGTATGACTTAATTCGGGGATTGCCTCTATTTCTTGTGCTATTACTCCTATTTCCATTTTACCATCTTCATCAGTAGGTCTTGCTAAATCTTCTCGTATAGGAGAAGTATATTTAGTATAAGTATAAACTTGGATTTGATTTACAATATTCATAGCGTTGCTTAATGCTACTTCGTCAAACTTCGCACGGTCATCACTTAACAAATATGTAGAATTAGAGTAAAACTGTCCCCTAAAAGTCATATTGTCTCTTCGCCCATCATTATCACCAGCGTGTCCGCATTCAATTCGCATCTTATTCTCCGTGAGGGTATATCCACTACTCCTTCTTGTTCTCATATTGACCGTGAATTGACTTCTTGGTTGTCCCTCTACTCCGCCATTATCACTATCGCTAATAGTATTTACTAATATTCTTGTTTCACCGTGAGACCGATTTGAGTTGAGAGTTCTTTGATTGTCTAAACTACTTAATAATCCACTTAAAATGTTTTGATTACTACTATTTAAAAAAGTTCCGCTACACTTGATATTTCCCGATGCTACAACAGAAGCACAATCTACTGCTCCCGAAACGGTAATCCCTCCATTTGTAGCGTTAAAACCTCCCACAGCATTACACGCTCCCGTCGTTTCTACATTTCCACCCGATAGAGAAGCACCTCCACACGCTAAACCATTAGAAGCACCTACTAATTTTATTCCACTATTAGATACTTCAATATTTTGCTGTTGCGTCATAGTATCGCCAGTTTGATTGTAGAGTAGTAAGCACGGTTGAGTTCCTCCTATAACCCCCGCTGGTAAAGGCAGTCCATCAGCAGTAGCGTTTAGAGTTGTCCCGTTAAACGATAGATTAGTTCCCGCTGTTATTGTCGCTTGTTTAGCGTTCAGTTGAGATTGAATACCACTACTTACACCATCTAAAAAGTCCAGTTCAGTTGTAGTTATACTACTTGCTGTTAAATCGCCATTAGTATCACTAACCGCTACTCTACTTGCTGTAATATTAGGAACTTGATTAGCGGCGTTAAGCGTAGTTCCATTAAAACTTAAATTAGTCCCCGCCGTTATTGTCGGTTGTTTAGCGTCCAAAGCGGTTTGAAGTCCCGAAGTTTTTGCTATTGATAAATCGCCATCTGCTATTGTTGCTTGTTTAGCGTTCAGTTGAGTTTGTATAGCACTACTCACCCCACTCAAATAATTTATTTCTGTATCAGTAGCGGTTGTAGAAACTAATTTTTTATTACTATCTGTCGCTATTCCTCTATTTGCTGTTAGTTCATTTAAGGTCATAGTTTCAAACTTTCCATCTTGAAAATCAATACTTCCTATATTTATTGTATTTCTACCTCCTAAAATAGATTTACTACTCATATATACTATGTATATATTTTTTTATGTTGCTAATTCCGCTATTTTTTGTATTTCTAAACCTCCATAATTAATTCTAATACTATCACAACCCTCGTTATATACTTCACCACTCGCCCTAATCATTCTAACATCTATTTTTAAAAAAACTCCATTAGAACTACTTAACATATCACTACTGACCTCAATATAACCTCTTCCGCCCGCATTACACCACTGCCCGAAGTTGTCGTCTCTCATATACTCCCGAGAAGTTAAGTGGAAGAGGTGAGTAATCTGTTCTGTTCCATTTGTTAATGTATTTAGTATTATTGGAATTATTTGAACCCCTAAACGATTGTTATTTGTTTCATTTTCTACATTATAATTATAAATAATCTTATACAATCCCGTTGCTAATATTTTTATACCAAACCGAGCATTAGTCCCAGTTTGTATAGGTTGATTATTAGTTGTTTCAGTATTATAGGTAGGTTCTACTATACTAAATACATCATTATCTATAATCGCTCTTCCTACAACAGCATTTTTGTAAAGAATAGATTTATTAGAACTATCAAAAAGATTTGGAAAATAAACATTACCTTGATTAGATGTTATTGCTAATTCCGTATGGAGAGGTAATACACACATATTCTTTATTTTATACATATTATCATTAGGACTTGATAAGGATTGCGTATTATAAATCCTTAAAATATTTTTTTTAGCGTCCAAAGCGGTCTGTAATCCCGAAGTCCTCGCTATTGTTAAATCGTCGTCCGCTATTGTATCTTGTTTTAGTGCTAAACCCGTTGATACTGCTGATACAGTAGGGGCAATTCCCGAGTTTGAACCACTTACTACTACGGTATTTGAAGTTTGTAAAAAAATATTATTAGTTCCAATTTCTTTTATGAACCCCGTTCCAAAATTAGACTGTTCTAATTTAGTATCCAGTTGAGTTTGTATAGCACTACTTAAACCACTAACAAAACCAATTTCAGTATCAGTTGTAGCGGACGCTGTTAAATCACCATTAGCATCACTAACCGCTACTCTGTTTGCTGTAATAGTAGAAGAACCGCCAGTAGCATTTAGCGTTGTCCCGTTAAACGATAGATTAGTTCCCGCTGTTATTGTAGGTTGCTTACTATCCAAAGCGGTTTGAAGTCCCGAAGTCCTCGCTATTGATAAATCGCCATCTGCTATGGTCGCTTGTTTAGTATCCAAAGCGGTTTGAAGTCCCGAAGTCCTCGCTATTGATAAATCGCCATCTGCTATGGTCGCTTGTTTAGCGTTCAGTTGAGTTTGTATGTTGCTACTCACTCCACTTAAAGAATTAATTTCACTCGTAGTAGTAGAGGAGGAAATTATTTTCTTATCAGTATCAGTAGTTAATAGTCTTTCTGCTGTTAAGTAATCTGCTTTTATTTCACTCTTTACATCTACGGTGCTTAATGAGAAGTCAGTTAGATTTAGTTTATCAATATTAAGGGTGTATCTACTACCACATATAGATTTACTCATATAATATTACTACACATTATTTTTAGGGACATAATTACTAAACTCAACTGCTTTTATTACTAAATCTTCGTAAATAGTTTCTACTTTATTATCATTCCTCCATTCTAAAACATCTAATATATATCTAAACTTACCTTTTCTCGTCTTGATGCTTAATAAATAATCTAATGGTATTTTGAAAAATAATGATAGTATATTATCTGTTTTATCTACTATAAAATATTTTTCATTAAACTCTCGTTCATCACTACTCAATCGCTTACGGCGTTTAGTATTAGGTAGATACTTAACAACTTTATTATAGTTTATAAATATATCTTTCATATAAACTATAATAAGAAAAAAATTATTTGGTGGTCGCTAATTGATTGTAAAAATAATCACTTTGAAAAGCATTAGCGGACGGATTACGCCATTCAACTGACCTTACATTTTTCATTAATTCATTTGTTTTATCGCTTTCTCTTTTTGATGGGAGTGTAGCATTCATCGGGTTAAACTCGGGTAAATCCTTAATGAAACTTCCGCCTCTTGCGTCGGGGGTTGTATCTTCACTACGACCCGTAGGTGCTAAACTTAATAGTTCGCCAGTTCGCTCGGCATTAGATACTGAATGACTTTCTACTCTACTCATATATATTAACTAAACATTATCCTCTACTACTATATTCGTTAAATTAGCATTTCTCGGTGAAGAGTTTTCATTCTCATCGCTACTTGTTTCTCCATTTGTATTACCACTTATTTGTATCAATTCAATATGAGTTAATTTATCTTTCTTAAACTTTTTACATAATAAATTACTTCTCCTTACTAAATCTTGATAATTACTGTATTTTTTGTTTAGGTATGCTATACCATCTTCTCCTCTATCTTCGGGTTTTAAGGTAAGCATCTTATTTATATCTATGCTTAACGAATAAAAGTCCTTACTCATATCTAACTCTAACTTTTTAGCATCATCAATATTCAAATATAGTTTTACTGATGTTATTAGTGTTATTACAAATCCAACACCGCAACTTACTAAACTTATAATAGAGCGGGGGAGGTAATTAGTCGCACCGAAAACAAAACTGCTGGAAAAACTCGCTAAAAAAATTACTGGTATATCAAAATAAATAGACATAAACTTTAAACTGAAAAAGGTTTTGCGGTGATACTCGCTTAAAAATGTGCTATTCATTCTTACATTTTCTAATAACTCCACTATACTATCGTCCCAGTTATAATTCATATATACTTTTTAGAAAAAAGTATCGCAAAAAACTCCACTAAATAAAAAGGGGATTACGGGGATATATCCCCGTCTGCTAATTCTTCGGGATTAACTACCTCACCCAACATATTAGTCCATTCACCATTTACATTCGTAATAACACTATTAGGGTGCTGATGTATTAGTGCGTTAGTGTCTTCTTCGGTCATTTGGTCTGTTTCACTTACCTCATCAGTATTAGCATTAATCGTTTGTGATACTAAACTATGAAAATACACTAATGGTGGTCTATCGCTATATATTTTTATTAATTTAAGCAGTTGAGGTTTATTAAAAGTTTCTAATTGATTTAAGCATAAATAAAACTTTTCTCTACAAAAAGGGCAACTCTCAAAATACGGTAATCCTATATCACTAATCTTAATCATTTTAAGACCGCAACTGATACAAAACTTTTGTCGGCAACAACCAGTATGTATAAACTGTTTGCTATGATAATCGGTTAAGCATAGCGGACATTCACTCATCTATATACTAAACATAGAAAAAAGTATAGTTTAAAACTTAATAGTAAAATCTTCTTCTGTTTTCGGTTTCATTACTACTGGTTCTTTATAGCGTCGTAGGTCTTCAAACTTCTTAACAGTTGCTTTTTCCATTAATTCATACCAATCATCATCAAAGTTAGGGAACTTCTCTCTATAATAATCAGCGTTGTAATGTTCCTTAAAGTCAAACTTTTCAAACTCTATTCCTACTTCCGCTTGTTTTAAAGTAAGAATATCACTAAACAACTCAACTAAATTAGTATCAGCGGTTTGTATCCACCCACTATCTTGTATTGTTTTAACATTACTAAACTCTTCTTTGTTCTCACAGTAGAGTTGTATATTAGATTTTTCGGCAATTTCAGTAGGGAACTCAAAATCCCCTAAATCATTTTCCAAATTAGGACAATTTTTAGGCGTTTTATCTTCTTCCATTATATTATATGGAAGAGAAAAAAAATCCCGAGAAAACCCTTAAAATAGTTGAAGAAGTAGCAGATGAGAGTGAAGACGATATAGTTGAAAAACCTAAACGAAAACCTATGACTGATAAGCAGAAGGAAGCATTAGCACGAGGTAGGAAATTAGCACAACAAAAGCGTAGGGACGATAAAGAACAATTAGAGAACCTTAAAGTTGATAAAAAGTTAAGAGAACTTAAAGAAGAAAGTAATAATAAAAACGACTTAAAGGACGAGAAAAAGTCTAATAAGAAAAAGAAAAGTAGCAGAGCAAAGAAAACTAAACCTCCAACTCCCCCGAGTAGCGAAAGCGAAGAAAGTGAGAGTAGCGAAAGTGAAAGTGAGAGTAGCGACGATGAACCGCCATCTCGTAAAGTAGTGATAGAAAAACCTAAAAAGAAAAAGAACCGTCCTCAAAATGTTGTAGTAGAGCAGAGAGTAGCACCGAGACCTACCGTTCATTTCCTTTAAAACATTTAATATAATTTTTCTATTTGTATTATATATGAATATTGAAGAAGAGGAAAACTCCAAACTACATATCACTAAAACTAAAATGAATTGTGATGACCGATTAGGTGATTTACCCCCTCCAATAGATACTATGGTAAGCGGTTCAGCATTAGGTATAGTGGGACATAGTGGTAGTGGAAAAACAACGCTAATGGCGAGTTTGTTAGGTGCTAATAAAAAGAAAGGTGTAAGACAATCATTTAAGAAACTTTTTGATAATGTAGTAATTATATCCCCTTCCCTACATACTATCAGTAGCGGAATATTTAAAGGTATTCCCGAGAATAAAAAGTTTAGCGTATTTGATAATGAAGCATTAGATAGAGTTGATGAACTAACCGAAGAAGAACCCGAAGATAGTGATGATACAAATTATACGCTACTGATTTTAGATGATGTAAGCAGTCAGTTAAAAAAGAATAGGCAATTAGAAAAGCGTTTAACATCACTATTCCAAAATCGGCGACATAAGCAACTGACGATATGGGTAATCAGTCAAAAGTTTAAGGACATACCTACTGGTATAAGAGGCAACTTATCACACTTTATAACATTCAAACCTAAAACTCTTCCCGAGATGGAGGCAATCTACACCGAAATGCTCCCGTTTAGCAAAAAGTATATGTTAGATTTTTTTGAATATTTATTTAAGGAAAGACACTCATTTTTATTCGTTGATATGAGTATGAGGAACTCCGCTAATTTTATGTATTATCGTAGGTTTAACAAACTAAATATTACAGTTTCCTAATCATATATTTTCATATACTAATATATATGAGTAGGCAAATACAAGGTCAGCAACAAAAAGTTATTATTAATTTAGCACCTAAACCAAAGCGGAAAAAACGCAAAAAGAAAAAGAGTAAAGCAGTAAATAGTGTAGGAGATTTTAGAACCGCATTAGCGAGGTCAGCATATATACAACGAGGTATAGGAGGATTAGGATTTAATCAAGGTGGTGGTGGAGGATTACCATTTAGAAGGAATATAGACGCTAATGCTGTAAAACTGAATGCCCGAAGTTTTTTTGAAGGTGAAAGGAGAGAGCAACCTAATTTAAGAAGTTTAGCACAAACTCAAACAGACCCTAACCCCGTTGATACATCAATAGGTTTTGGAAGGGGTCATAATTATATACCAAGAGTTATTCCCGAGAACGCCTCATTTACTACTATTTTCGGCGGTAGTAGTAGGGGTGGTGGAGTAAGAGAAGATGATGATTTAAGTGAAATAAGTGAAAGTAGTTATTATCAACCAAGTGAGAGAGAAAGTTCTGTCCCGTCAAACGAAAGTAGTAGTTATATACCAAGCGGATATTCTGCCTCCATTAGCGACTTCTCCATTAGCGATGCTGATACAGCACCTACGGATACAAGTGTAGCGGAAAGTGTAGTAGCGGACGGTGGTGGTGGTGGTAGTGTAGCGGAACAAAGTGTAGCGGAAGATATTATAGAAGGAGGTGTAGTGGAAGCGGGGGCGAAGAGAACTAAAAAACAAATGGAAGAAGCGAGGGATATGGGATTAGAGGATACTCGGCGTAATGTAGAAGAAATATACACACAGCGAGGAGTTAAAGCAATAGACAAATCTTCAAGAACAAAAATAAAGAACGCAAGGGAAGCAAAAAGGGAGGCATTAAATAGTGTAGTGGCGGCGGGGACAACATTAGGAGGAGCGGAGGAAGGTTCAGCAACCGCTTCCTTATCTGCTCCGTCATTAGTAGCAACAGACACCGATACTGGTGAATTACTAACTACTCGTCCTAATCGTCCTCGTCCTACTCCTATTGATACAACATTTAAGGAAGAAGGGGAGGATTACGGTGGTGGAACTGATGACGAAGGAGATGATGATGAAAGTGGAAGAGAAATATTGGAGTGATGAAATATAATTTTATCTAAAAGTATTATATATGACTACACTTATACATTTCGGGTTAAGTGATAAAAAGAATAAGAGATATGTAGCGAAGTTTGAAAATCCTAAAAGGACTACACATTTCGGTATGAAACCATTTAAAAAAGGAACTACTTATTTAGATGGTGCTACTGATGAAAAAAGAAATCAGTATTTAGCAAGACACAAGGTAGATTTAGCAACAAAAGACCCTACAAGAGCGGGGTTTTTATCCTATTATGTAATATGGGGTAAATCCCGCTCGGTTAAGCAAAACCTTAAATCCTACTTATCTAATTTTAAGATTAAGGATAATAGAAAAAATAAGAACTGATTATATATGGGTGGAGTAAGAGAACGCCGTCAGCGACAGCAAGATGCGATAGATAGGGGAGAACCGTTAAGGACAAAAAAAGGTAAGATTAAGAAGGGAAACGAAAAAGGATTTAGACCTAATTCGGGTAGGCATATTGGGGAGCGTGTAGGTAAGGCATTATTAGACCCGAGTAATACTATTAGGAGGGGGGCACAGAGAGCGGGTGTAGGAAAAAAAGATAGTGCTACAATTGGACGAGGAGCGGGATATGTTTATGATGTAGGAACATTTGGAGTAGCACCAGTAGCAAATCTTATTAGCGATGAAGTCCGTAGTAGAAAGAAGAAGAAGAAGGATAAGAAGAAGAAAAACAAATAATTTTTTTCTCATTTAATAGTATATGTCTATTAAAGGAGATACTCCGTATGGTTCAGTCAGTATATTTTTACAAAGTAGCAAAGCAATTGTTTCATTAAGCGATGCTAATAAAACATTTTTTTTAGAAAATCCTATCAGTCCTCCACCTAATACGAGGATACTAATGGTGTTAAGCGAGTTTGAAATGCCTAATACTGTTTATAATATCAATAGCGATGTAAATAATAAGATTAGTTTTACTACTGCTTCGGGAACTGCTACTATTACTTTAACAGCGGGTAATTACGATGATGAAGGATTAATAGATGATTTAAATACAGCGTTAAGTGATAGTGGAGTTGTAGCAACATTAGGAGGGACAATAGTAGTATCTGTAAGTAATACAACTTATAAATATACTTTTACGAGTGATGTAGCATTCAGTATTATTACCACTACTAATAATCCTACTACATTATTAAAAGAAATGGGTTTAACTAATCAACTGCCTACTGCTTCCGCAACAAGTTATACAGCAACGCTAATAGGTGATTTAGGAGGATTAGCAAATATATATATAAGAACAAACTTCGGCGTAGGTAATTTAGATAGTCGTGGAGAGAGTGATGGACTAATAGCAAAGGTAAATGTAGATGTCCCCTTTGGTGATTATATTTATTATGAACCTTCTACTACGATAGAACATTTGCTTACTGATAGACAGATTAGAGAAATTACTATAAAATTAGAAGATGTTAATGAAAATGAATTAGTGTTAAACGGAGTAGAGTTCAGTCTTACTTTTTCAGTTCATTTTCAATATCAAAGAGAAATAAAAGAATTAAGAGAATATACTTTACCACACACCTTAACTAAACAAGATGAAATATTAGAAGAAGCGGTTGATAAAAAAGGTTAGTATAATGTATATGGGATTTCTCGGGAAAAAAGACCAACGAAACATAAGGCGAGTAGGTAATAAGGCGATGAAAAAAACCTCATTAGGATTGAAAAAAGGCGGTAAATTGTTAGACCGCCACGCAGAAGTTATAGCACCAATAGCGAGTAATGTAGCGTCGGTGGCGGCAGAACAACCAGTAGTAATTACCGCCGACCAAGTAAGAGGCGTAGGAGGACAAGTTCGTAATACGGGTAAAGGTGTAGAAAAGTTAAGGAAAGGTGATTTAGGGGGTGCTATGGAAAAATTAGCAGAGGCAAGAATGGTTTAAATATATAGAATGTTTAGTTAAATATTTTCTACCATTATAATATATATGGAGGCATACCAAGCATACCCTTTATACGATTATATACAACTGACTAAAAGTTCAAGTGTAGGGACATCAGTAGAAGAAGCAAAAGGAATATATACATTTAACATACCAGCGGGATTTTATCAAAGTAATCAAAGAAGTTCAGTAGCGACAGTTGAAGCGTGTGTAGGAAGTGTTAGTATAGACCATACACAAGCGACAGTAGATACTCTTAATGTAGGTTTAGTATCCCCTACTCCTTCTAATGCTAATACAACTGATAATTCTACTACTACTGCTCCTATTCTTATATCTTTTGATAATGTAGGTTTAACAACTGGACGGCAAGGACAATATCAGCAAGAAGGTATAGCGTATCAAATACCAGCAAGACCAAGCGTTATAAAGATTATGTTTTTTGAAGATGGAGCGGGAACTAATCAATCGTCTATGGGTGCGATTGTAAGTGATTTTATAGTTAATTTAAAGTTTAAATATTACGACCCTATTAAAACATCAGTAGGTTTAGGAAATCAATATACACCTACTCTTTGAATTAAGACAATTTAATAATTTATACTATACTTTTTTCTTTTAGTATATTATAAAATGGCGGAAGCAAACTCCTCTTTGATGAATTACGGCAATATGAAGCGTCGGGCGGTCTCGTCCAAGGCGATTAGGCAAAAAATCCCATCGTCCAACGGCACATCTTTCACACTCGGGCAAACGATTAATATTGATTTACCCGCAAATGTAGCGAATACTTTTTTTGACTTTAACCTCTCTTATCTTTCTTTTAAGATTACTAATGGCGACGGACAAACCGCTACTTTTGATAAATCGGCATACTCGTTGATTAACCGACTTCAAGTTCTTACTGGGGGTCAAGTGATTAGCGACCTTCAAAATTATAATGTATTAGCATCTGCTCTCTTTGATTTAGATGTTTCACCTTCCTACAAGGCGAATGTTGGTAATGTTCTACTCGGGACTACCGCTAAACAGCAAGGTATTAGTATAGCGGACGGTGATAAGCATTCTTTTGCTCTCCCACTCATTCTTAATCCGCTACACCTTACCACACCTATGCGATACATTCCAGCGTTTAGCAGAGACCAAATCCGCCTCCGCTTAACTTTGGAGGACGCTACTCGGGCATTCTTCACCGCTGCTGCTTCCACTAACTCTAACTACACTTTGAGTGATGTTGAGATGGTCTGCTACTCGGTTGAACTTTCACCCGAAGCATTCCGTATGGTAGATGAAATGACTGGCGGTGTTTATAACATCGTAGCGAATGATTTCCGCTCTGCTACATCTTCTATTGGTAATACGGACAGCACTCTTACCGCTACACTCGGTTTTTCTATGTCCTCTATGGAAAGTCTATATGTAGTCCATATTCCACAAGCAAATAACACTCATAATGCTCTGGCGGTAAGCGGTCGTTCTAAAAATTATTTGGAACAATATCAACTATTCATCAACGGTAAATCGTATCCTCAACTCCCTATTAAGTGCGATGACGCTGATACGACTGATAGTGGTAATCTGGCGGAAAGTTTAGCGGAAACTATGATTGCTTCCCACTCTCTTTCTAACTACGACCACCACTCGTCTATTAATGTTAATAACCAAGGGGCGTCCGCTAATGGTGTTCCCGCTGGTGCTGCTACTCTTATTCCCGCTGATGTTATTATTCAGTCGGGCGGAACTGTTTGCCCGTTTGGTCTTAATACTGGTAATGGTGCTGACCTCACTACATCGGGAAGTGTAGGAACTTTTGTAGCGAGTATAGAGTTGGAAAGTTTAGCACACAAGAGCGATGTCCTCTACTCTGGGTTGGATACTATTGGTTCAATCGTTCAGTATAGGGGAAACTACAACGGTGCTGGAACAAATAAAGTAGCGTGTGATGTCTTTTTCTTTGCTCGTAATTCGGTGCTAATCTCTTTGGATACTCGGGGTGCTAATGTTTTTGTAATCTCCACTTAACTGTAATAAATATAATTGTAAGAAAATGATTTAAACATAAGATAATATTATGTATATATATAATATGACCTTATCAGTAAAACAACAAGACACCATTAATAAACTTACGGCACAACAAAAATATTATGAAAATAATAAACAAAAATGCGTAGATGCTACTATGAGTTGGAAACATAGAAATAAAGAATACATTAGCGAATATAATAAAGCGTATATGAGAATGTATCGGGCAAGAAAACGAGAGGAAAAAGGAGCGAAAAAACTAACCCCTCGTAGTGAGTTAATTAAGAAAGATGCTAATTTTGAGATATATGTTAATAGTTTAGGAGATATAAAGGAGAATGAGTTATAAATAAAATTGATTTGATTTTTACTGTAAGTATAGTATGTAAAACAAATGAAATATCACAAAAATGAAAAAGGAACATTTAATTATTTAATTTTAAAATTGAAATTAAATAATCATTTAAAAATAAAAGAACTTAAAGAGAAAATGCGTAAGTATATTATAATGAAAACAATTCCCCCAAAAAAAAATGTTGATATAGTATATATGCCGAGATTACCTAAATCTTTATTAACACCTAATCCTAAAAGTGCCTACGGGCGAACAAATATTAGACGACAATTCAAGTTAAGAGGAGGAAAAAAAGAACGAACTAATGTATTAAATGAGGCGAGAAAGCAAGGATACAGCGGAAACAGATTAGATAGTGCTTACCGTTATTTAGCAGATGTATTAGATGTAATGTTAGGGTTTGA
>CENS01006351.1_pt1 | contig 14454 bp, 21 predicted proteins | sample 530201 | NCBI WGS metagenome assembly CENS01 (sample SAMEA2619747, study PRJEB7988) | marine metagenome | biome: marine biome (ENVO:00000447); feature: surface water layer (ENVO:00002042); material: "saline water (ENVO:00002010), including plankton (ENVO:xxxxxxxx)" | depth 5 m | reverse complement strand
ACATTGTTGTCGTCGTATTCACCGAAGTCAGTCGGATCAAGTGCTTGGCCATCAATGCTATACCACTCGGCTAGGTAACCGTCTAAGTTACCTGCAGTAGACATTTCCCCTATTTTGTTGACTATAGAAGCACGATTAACAGACCCTTCAAAGTTTTGCGATGGGTACGTTGCAGTGCTAAACGATGTCTCTTGTACACCATTGACATAGATTTTGATACGATCTGATGCTGTGGCTTGAGTGGTATCTACAGCAATAACAATGTGATACCAGGCGGATACATCTCTAAAGACTCGATTAGTTATCAACCTGTATTGATAACCGCCACCGTAATAATCACCAAAATCAAGGTTGTTAGATGAATTAAATTGGAAATATATGCCAAGCTCACCATTGGTGGAGTAAATCATATGGTAATCATTACCAAGGGTGCTGCGTTTTAGCCAAAACGACAAAGTAAAAGTCTTCATGTTTCCTGAAGAACTTGGCGTAAAACTTAGATTGGCGTCATCGTCGTCATTAAACCGCAAGCTGCGATCAATCTGGAATCCACCACCAGCTTGAGCAGCGGCTGCTTCGAAAAACTGCTGAGCCTGACCTGGAATCATGACAGATTTAAGACAGCAACGCTTTGAATTTCAGTCGGAGACGAAACATAAAACGAGATTACGTCAACCCCGCTCGCAGTCGTAGTAAGAGTCGGTGCGGTGCCGCCAGCAAAGTTGAAAACAGCGTTATACGCCATAGTTCTTGAGCCAGTGCCGTCTTGACGAATAGTAATTGCGCCGCACTGACCACCGCTGGCATTAGTGGGAGCACCTAAAGTACCGTTGCCATCGAGAGTGAATTCAAAATTATTTGCTGACCCTAAATCTAAAGTGATCGTACCGTTACGAACACCTTGATCAGCAATTTCACCAATCGACTGATCTTGAATAGTAACAGTGCCAGTAAGTGGACCGCCAGTCTTATCGTACTTACCACTTAAATCAACAAGAGCCGCATTACCAGAAGCAAGTGCGGTCGAAGAATCAACTAAAGCAGCATTACCAGAAGCTAATGCGGTAGCTGCATCAACAAGAGCTGCGTTACCTGAAGCAAGAGCACCTTGCTCAGCGACAGCAAGAGCAATACCTGCGTTACCAGAAGCAAGTGCTTCTTCTGCTTCAACTAAAGCTGCATTACCGGAAGCAAGTGCTTCCACAGCGACTTCGAGGGCTGCCCCACCAGAAGCAGAAGCGTGATATCTACTGTCTAGTACATCAATTCCGATTCGTTTATTGTCAAAAGTGCTGCCTGAGACAGTGACAAGCGCCAGAATGTCGCCCGACGCTACGGTCGTTTGAGCTGGAAATTGGGATATCTTCTGGCTAGGCATAATTAGAGCGCACCTTCTGTGTCAATTCTAAAGCCATCTTCATCCAGGATAGCATCAACAACAAGACCAGATGCAGTCTCCATCAAAATAATTGAGGTTGTATTATTCACAAAAATAGGTCTTTTAAGTTCAACAGCAAGTCGATCTTCTGTGAGAGCCGTCCCAACACGAACTAAATATAAACCTCCTCCAACAATAGCTTCGACACCAGAGGCAAAAGTGGCAAAATCAGAAATCTGACCGCCAATTGAAGGATGAAGATAAAGAGCTTCACCGGGTGTAAACCCAGCACTATTAATAACAGCTACTGAATCGACGTTACAACGAAAACTTTCTCCTGCTAAAACAGTATCTTGAGCAACGCCTGCCACAGAGGCGAGTTGAATATCAGCACCGTCAGCCTGAGCTGTTCGGGCAACCCCAGAAGAAGTAACGTATACCGCCTTACCAGCAGTAATAGTCTCACCTGCAACAAGACTGACGATTGCCATTTTTATTTACTGTTTAATATCACTTTAGCGTCCTTGACCCCTTAATTTTTTCTTACCTCGACGTTCTGGTCGTGAGTGAGAACCCTGACCTTGACGTGTAGTTTTTGGTTTTGATGGAATGTAGTTTCCGTTCTTGGCTGCCATGTGTTTGAGCGTAGCGACCTGATATTAAGTGCTAACCCAAGAAGTGCCATTCCAAACTTTGAGAGCCGAATCAATAGTGTCGTACCAACCAGCTCCAGCGACAGGCGGACTCGGCGGAGCAGCTCCATAAGCCACGCTTCGTTGAGGCCCTGTCTCGTACCAACCACTTGTAGTTTCGTCATACACAAACAACGAACCTGCAAGTTGGTTGAACCAGATGCTCCCGTGACGAGAAGGAGCATTAAGGTGGTCTCCTGAAGGCGGAATATCACTCATAAGAGCGATGCCTTCAGCGTTGCTTTGATACCAAGCACCGGAAGCACCAGCAACACCAGACACAAATACAAACAGACGACCTTGGTTTGTATCGAACCAAGCGTCACCGTTATTGAAGCCGCCAGCACCCGGTGAGCCAGAAGCAATAATGGTTCCTCCGGTACCTGTTGAAGCGGAACCACTTATAACAGCTGTATTGCCGTCGTAGTCAAGAGAAACAGATCCCTCAGCTCTAGCGTCTAAGTTAAATAAGACAAGACTGCCGCTGATTGAAGCATATAAACCAGAACCAGGAGCAACACCTGAAGTAATGATTGGAGCGCCTCCTCCTCCTTGAATACCGCTTGCAGTCAAATTTAAGTCTTCTAAAGCTCGAACGACGCCTTCGAAGTTGAATGGGTATCCGTAAGGACAACGAGAAAAAGATGTAGTGCCCACGCCAGAAATCGTGTCGATTATTTCTTCGATAACAGTGACGATACCAAAGAAATTGTGCGGATGTAGCGCCCTAGGAGGTGCCCCATGTACGGGACACGGAGGCGAGTTTACTTCTTCGGGCATTCAAATACCAAACCTCCTTATAGAAGTCTACCTCTTGATTACTTCTTTTTTATTGTCTTTCTGATGAAAAGCATATTCCTCTGCTAGTTTCCATGCCGGAATGCCGAGAAAGAAAGCACGCTCCTTCAGTGTCTGCCAGGACACTTCAGATTCTAGTTTCACAGCTGAGTTCGACATGGGTCTCAGTATATTTCCTGAATCTTAAACCAGTATGTGCAAAACTGCCAACCCACGAGGATTTCGTCTAAACACTTGTGTAAAAACTTCTTCTGTAAGCTTTACGTTTACCCTTAAATGTCACTTAATTCGTTACTTTATAGACGTATAAAATAATCGTATAAGGAAAATTAGAGATTTTTTTTCAATCGTCGTTTGTTTGCACGATATAAAAACTACGTAATAACGACATTCGAAGGCAAAAGCCTCTTATTGTAAAAGTTATTTTCCCTTGTATTTTTGAGTATACCTACCCATCTGTGCTCTGTATGCACTTAAAAACAAGTGTGCTACACTAGAAACATGAATACTGAAATTGATTTGACGACAAGAGACGCAAGGTCTGCGGAGCTGTTTCGACTTCTCTCGCCGCCCCTCCCTCCAGAACCTTTTGGAGAGCTTCTAAGGACTGAAATCAAGGGCCACTGGGAGGTCGAGATATTCGACTCGGCTGTTCGCTGGACCTGTCGCTGCAGGCGGTCTGAGCCTTTTCTGATGCGACCAAAGGAAATACCTCACATCCTTTTCCCTCCGGGGCTTATTGCTTGCGAGGTCTGCCGACACGAACTCCAACAAGCAGCAACGAAGTGGGAGAGGCTCGATGCTTGGCTAGAACGCTCGCGATATACGCTTGACTCAAACGAGTGCCTTCAGCGTGATGACGCAGCTAAACCCAATCCAAGACTCCTCAGACGTGTGTACGAACGATTCTGGAGAACCTCAATAACACCAAGCCATTGTGTAAAATCTATTTGCTCTAACCGAAACTGTATTAACCCTCATCATCTATGTCTCGTAAAAACAGCAGCAAGTCGTCTCACGACAGAATCGGAAAACTTTCTAACTCGAGTCCTGCTTGCAGGAGTCAGTACAGATACAGCTCGTCAACTACTGCGAGAGAAGCACTCTATCGAGCTATCCACGAGATCGATACAAAGAATAAGAAAAGATCTAAGCAAGTTGAGAAGCTGCGTTATCTGATTTATGAGCTACAGTCCTTGCAGCCTACAGACGTCCTTACACTTTCTACGTCTCTAGGTCAGTGCGAGAACACGACTAGATCTCAGCTTAAAAAACTTGAGAAGTTAGATCTCGTAATTTCCACTCGATTTGAGTTCCACAACCTTTACTGTGTCAATGGCGATTTCAACAAATTCATCGAGGACATTCTCGAACACTTCTTCAGCGGAGAATAAACCTAATCGGGAGCCACTTTGGCCTGAAAAATACATTATCGATAATCTTCCCCCTTGGATTTATTCGGACAACAAACCTCCGGTAAGCAGAGCTGAGTGTGCTGCAAAAATTTCTTCAATCGAATTAACCATTTCTGATATAGACATACAAATGGAGATTCGTCAGTCGGAAATGAATATAGGAAATAGTCGATACAGCAGTAGTTATGACTTTGAAAAATGGAGACTAGGTGCTCTCAAAGCTAAACAAAGTCAATACTACTTACTCAATGCTTATCGTTACTGGCAGGTGCTCAATGACCCTTCATACGAAGGAAAAGAAACTAAGCTTAATAAATTAATTAAATTATTGATCGATGAGCCTAGTGATTTCGTACATCAAGCCGAACGGTTACTAGACTAATCTCGGTCGTTATGTAAGAACCGGCTTAACGGCCACAGAGGGTTGGGCTAGCATTTTTCCGGTTTCTGCTCCCACGTAAGTCGCTCTGGTTGCCTAGTACTAGGTGACCGAGGGGAGCCCTCTTACACTTGCACGTCACCAGAACTCTGCTAGTCTTCCTGTGCATTACAAATCACATGGAAAATCCTCAACTCACAAAATCCTTAAAAGAAATCTCTACTGCGTTAACAAACATTGACATCTCTCTTCAACTACTCAGCGCAGGTAAACATCAAAGAAGGACCACGGCTTTTGTGAATAAAAAAGCTGTAGCTGAAAGACTCGGTGTACCGTCGGTCACAATTGATAAGCTAATTTATCAAGGTTTAGCCTCTGGCGGTAAATCAGGATTGGTGGAGGGTAAGCACTACACAAAAGTAGATCCATCTGACAACAACTCAACTAAGTTTCTGTATGATGTTCATGAAATTCTTCAAGCAGCTTGGAGCAACTTTAAATATGACTGAATTCAGTAAAAACGCTCAAAAAATCCAAGCCCTATTTCAAGGAAGTGAAACAGATCGAATGTTATCTGCAGGTATTATTCGAACTATTTTGTCCGATATGATCGATATTTATTTTAGAAATAGAAGCGCAGTAGGTCCCGGCTGTCTTGTTTTTAACCCTGAGCAACCTAACGCCAGCAAATATATTTCAAAATTTGATCTTGAACAAGATTTAGCAATTGCTCAAGAAGCCATGGATGATAATCTAAGTGGTATGTTCGAACAAACTATCAAAGTGATCGAAAAAGAAGATAATGAGGATGTTGCTATTGTTGCTATGGTTCATCAAGATGGAATTCACATCCATCTTTTAGATGCGAACGAAGCGAATAAGCGTATTGATGAGGCTTCTAGCGGATTGATTTTATGACTTCCAAGAAAAACAAAAAAGGCTGTGCAAAGCCAAGGTTCAAAGTAGGTGACCGAGTAACTGAAAAAGATCGTTTTAATAATATTTGGTTATCAGAATCTGGAAAAGAAAGTTTCAAAGTATTTAATGAGAGAAAAGTTGGTGTTGTAGAAGAAGTATTTACTAAACCAGTAAAAGGCGGTGCTAACTATTTTTATGTCCGCGTTGCTTGGGAAGATTCAAAACACAAAAGTGTCCACAGTCAAATGCGTCTTATACCGGTTAGCTGATGTTAGCTAAGAAGGATTTTGTATCACCTCCAAAACTTGTGGCAGCAGCTGCATCTTTATTTGGTGGTGAAATAACTCTTGATCCAGCCAGTAGCGAACACGCTAACAGTATCGTTCAAGCAGAAAAATATTTTGATTGGCGAAACAATGGACTGAAACAAGAATGGAAGAGTAAAAATATTTATTTATATCCTCCTAGAGACGTATCACTTAAATCTGAACAACCAAAATCAGACTTATTATTTACAAAAATTTCTTACTTCAAAAAATCAAACCAAAGAGTGTGGCTTGAAACAGCCTACAAAAAATGGTTAAAAAGAGAATTTAACGAAGGAATAATACTTTTAACTTCATCTGAAGTTGCTCTTATCTCTATGCAAAAAATAGGTATAGATTTACCGATGTGTATTTTGAAGGAACATCCAAGACTTCTTGAAGATAATAAAAAGTTAAAACCAATAAAACATTCAAAAGTTTTTGGTTTTGTTTTTTATATGCCTCCTATTCAGGACTATCAAACGAGAATCCATGATTTTCACCGACAATATAGTGACCTCGGTCGTGTGTATCTCTGAGACTTTCTTGAGACGACCAGTTGTCATCGGGACCGTAAACATCATAAGCACCAAAGCCAAGTCCCACGGGGCGAGACTTTTGCATAGCTTGTCTTAATGAGTTTCTGTACTGTGCTTGGTCTGAGGATTCCGAAAAAATCTTGCCTGCTAATCTAAAAGAAGGATTTTTATTTACGTGCTCAGAACGTCTGTAAATATTTCTATTTAATCTACGTTCGACACTATGTCTACCTAACATACTACGCACCAAAGTCCATCAAACGTTTCACTTCGGGAGCATCAGCAAAAAATCCAGCCATACGCTGCCTGCTGTAGCGAGAGCCAGGCTTACCAGCACCAGAGATAAAGTCTTGAGTTTGGGAGCCCGAATAGTCATAGAGTTTTTTGTTTGCTTCATCCATGTATTTATCGAACTGTGGTTGGAATACCTCAGTATCGACTTCAACAGTCGGAGGTTTCGTAGCAATATCCATATAATTCTGACGATTTAAAGCACTATATTTACCCATGGTGTCGTAAATCTTATTAGTAGCTCTATCGCCATACTCTGAAATAGGAGTGGTTCCGATAGAGCCAGGTTCGTAATTAAATAGTTGGTTATAACCACGCTGCGCTGCTGGTTCAAAATAATCTTTATAACGATTTCTAAATTCTTGAACAGCTTCTGGTGTCGTGTTCCCTGTTAAATAAGCAATGTCATTTACAATGCCGCCTAATTGTTGAAGTGTTCTTGCAGTTTCTGTATCAATTTTTGCCGTTGCCTCTTCCGCGTATCTCGGATCAAAAGGATTTCCAAGAATACCCATAGGTCCCTCGGAACTACCGCGAGAAGACCTTACTAAATCTCCGACCCCTCCAAACAAGCCAGTAAGACTTCCAAGTAGACCAGAACTTTTTCCTTCTTGACCTGTATAAAAACCTTGACCGCCTGTTTGGTTTCCAATGTTAAAAATACTGGCTTGGTCGACTAAATCGACTGCAGCTTCAGGTCCAACAGGGATGTTGTAATCCATCGCCATCGCAGATAAACCCAACCAACATATTCTTAATTATACACTCAGTTAACTGGTTGACCTGCTTTAAACTGTTTTCCTGCTGCCTTAGAAGCAGCTTGGAAGTAAGCCAATGAAGCTAATGGATCTAATTTTTTTTGCATATCACTTCTTCTTTTTTGTAGTAGTTCTCGTTGCTTTTCTTCAGCTCTTCTCCTCTCAGATTCTGAGAACATTTCAGCAAGAGCTTCAATTTGACCACGTTGCTCAGACTTTTCCATGGCATTAAACAGATCTGATGCTGATACAGCAGGTTTATTTTCTAAATCGTCTTTTAGTCTGTTATTCTCATCTATCAGTTGTTTTAGTACAACCATCTGGTACAACGTAGCTTGATCTTCTTTAGGTAAACTTTGAGTTTTTACTTTTGGTTCTTTAGGAGAAACGCCAGCATATTTTTGAATATCTTGAAAACTTTTAACAGGTTGTCCATAAAAACTCTCGCCCTCCATAGTCGGAAAGGAAGCAAATTCTGGAGCAAGTTTTGCAACTGTTTCAGGAGTAATTGGGTCTTTATCAGGATCTACGCCTCTCTCTTTCATTCTTAGATACAAAGCCATATCCTGTGAGGCAGGAGAAAAATCTGGAATATCATATTTTTGTTGAAGCTCATAATAAGTTTCAGGCATAAACTGATAAGCACCTGCAGCAGCACTTTTATAGCGGCCTCCGCTTACGACTTTGTCAGGGTGTTTATCATATCCTTCAAACTTCCCACCGCCGTACAAGATGTTATAGTCTATATTTCCTTGTCTTAAAGTTCCTTCTGCTCCGCTGACTGCTCTTTTCCAGCGTTCAAAATTAGGAGAAGTGTTCATCGTCATCTTTGACGTCATCGAATACTCCAATATTAGGGTCAACGATGACGCCAAGCTCGTCTGCAACGAACTTATAAGCCCGCTCGCGGCAAACAAAGCGGACAATCCTATCCCAAAAATACTGATCGCGTTCTCTCCCTTTTAATTCTTTAGCTGCTGTTTTGATTCGTGTGAGCGTAAATTCGTCCTCAAGAGTGAGACTAACACTGAGATGACCGGTGTCGTCCATAATCAGATACCGATATTCAACAGTCTAGGTCATCTTATCCTAACAATTCATATTAAATAAAACTCACCATGCTTTGCATGACCAGTAACCAGCGGTTAGTTTTGATTTCTTTTCATCGCACTTGTGACGCGCTCTAAAGCTTTTACGACGCTCAGGGTCGTTTTTCTTAATAGTCATGTTAGCATCGCCAAAACGCACTAAGCGAACCTTGTCCCCTTCCTTAGCTGCCACAGCGAATTTCTTGCCTCCTTGGACGTCGCGCTTCGGTTTGTTGTAGCCGCTGAAACGTTCTCCTGCGATACGTACAGTAGCCATCGACAAAGTTGTATCTGTAACAAGTCTAGGCATCAAATCTTAAAAAAAACATTCATCGTTTTTACTAGATGACTTTTTCGAATGCAGTGCTAACCTTTTCTCGTTGCGATCATTCAACACATCTTTCAGCATGGAACCCAGGAAACTACTCACAATCGCTCAGACAGCAGAGTTGCTGAACTGCTCTACTGGCTTTGTCCGTAAACGCATCTCTCTTACTGAATCCAATCAACAAGGTGGATGGCCCAAAAGCACTTACGTAAACCTTCAGCCAAATGGAGTGAAGTCTCTTTTTCGTATTAATAAAGATGCACTAGAAGAGTATCTGAAAGGTCAAGAAGAGCAAGCTACAGTGTGTCCGTGCGACTGATTAAGTAAATGTCTTCTTCTTTCACAAATCAATTACTCCAAGAGCTTCCAACAGCTCCCACGGAGGAAATTGTTAAAGAGGAAGTTGTCGTCGTTAAGGAGGCCAGCGTTGACAATCTTATTTACAAGATGGTCGAGTTGGCCTCATATTTATTTCACTTAAATATTCAAGCTCACCTTATTCACTTAAACCTGGAAGCACCTTACTTTCTGGCTGTCCATAAATTTTTAAAGAAACAGTACGAACAGCACGTTGAAGATTTTGACACACTCGCAGAGTTAGTCCGCAGCATGGATTATCTGCTGCCTATGTGTCAAAAAGGTCTATTAGGTCAGTATAAAAACTTTAAAACTACAAAGACCTACGAAGCTGACGAAAGTTTAGTTTTGTATATCAAAAACTTAGAAGACGGCGGTTTTATGGCTAAAGACGTGTATGCCATGGCTCAAGAAATCGGAGCACCTGACGTTGAGAATCATTTAGCTGAAATTGTTGGAAATCTTTTTAAAGGAGCGTGGATGTTAAAAAGCACTTTACGCGGGAACCCAGCCTCCTCCAAATGATACAAAAAGGCCGCTTGGAGGATCAACACGGTACCCAAAAACACCTGAAGCTGGGACTGACGGAAAAGCTCCACTAATTACAACAAGCTCTACTCCAGAGGCTATCGGAGTGCCCAGAGCACCAGAAGCAATCAGAGCACCAGAGGCTATCGGAGTTCCAAGAGCACCAGAAGCAAGCAGAGCACCCAAGGCACCAGAAGCAATAGGGGTTCCAAGAGCACCAGAAGCAATCGGAGTACCTAGAGCACCAGAAGCGCTGATCGACCCAAAAGCACCCGAAGCCACCACGGAGCTATTTGCCACAAGCGCTCCTGAGGCAATCGTTACAGTAGCCTGAGCGGCGGTGTCAGCAAATGCTGCCCCAATCTTCTGCCAAGTCGAACCTGTCCAAACATTTAGATAGTAAACAGAGCTAGATGAATCAACCCAAACCTCTCCTACTGAGTTACCTGTTTCGCCAGCAGGTGATGAATTAGGTGCATTATTGCCGTAATGAGTTCCCGTTACCTTTCGAATATCACCAACAGAATCTTTAAAGTAAAGACCATTCTCAGCAGCAGCAAAGTTAAGAGCTAATTCTCCTGCTTGAACAGTTGTATCTAACGGGCGATCAGAAGCATTACCAGATCTTTTTGAGAGAAGAGTTACAGGTGTGGTTGTCATTAATAAGTACCGCCGTTAATTGCAGGTCTGAAAAGGGGAGGAATTCCTGATCCACTCAGGTACTCGCCACCATCATAAATAATTGACGGAATTACACCACTAGCTACGCCATCTACATATATACCGCCGTCAACAACAGGTCTTTCTTCAGGAGGGACTGGCTGAAGAGGATTAAATTCATCGATATCAAACATGATAAAACCACTAGGCACTAACTGAGTAGTTACACCGGACGCCAACGTATCAAAGTTCATAACTTTGACCATTGTTGGGTTCATGTCTGAATAAAGAACGTGATCAGGAACTGTGTTCCTGGCAGGCGAGTAACTCTCCCACCACTGAAGAGCTTCGGTCGATTGCAGAAAAGCTGTTTGCTTACCCAACTGCCTATAAAAATATTCTCTATATCTTTCATCCATAGGCTCATCAGCTGGTTGAGCTAAGTAAGGAGCTAAGTATTTGTAGTTAGGGAATCTATTCTGCATGTCCCACCAAGAGGCATATATGTGTTTACAAAAACGAGGTTGAAAGTAAAGGACATTCGGATCTGAATAAGATGAACCGGCATCGTCTTTATATTCACTAATATCTAAAAGTTTTTTAGTATATATAAAACCAAAATCTCTTGCGAAACCTGGAAAGTCTCGGGTTTCCACAGGTCTTTCACCACTAAAAGTCTCGGAACCTGGGTCATAAGTACCTGGCTTTAAATCTTGTGTCGGCGTATAAGGGTAATTTCGTTTCTGGGCATATTTATATAAGTTAAAGTCTTCGCGACCCAAATAATCTGGGCAGTTACAACCAAAACGCATGGCTGAAGAAAGAAACTCACCAACAATGGGATTCGATTGAGCAGGTGTTGCGAAACTTTCGTCGCCAATAGTAGTCCAACTTGTGTCTTCCGTAAGAGATAAAAACAAAGTATCCTGCGTGGCGTCACCAACTGGAACAGCTGGGCCACCTGTTTTAGTGCCGACAGCCACAACGGTGTAGTTGTTGTATGTAGTTTTAGGTGTGCCGTCAGCTTGAAAACGATCCGATACAACCTCACCCGTCATAAAAGAAACAGGTGCGCCGAAATTACTCGAGAGCTCTACACCGATAATTTTGTTAGTTGTGTCATAATCAAAAACGCTTTTTACTGATAAACCTAAGTCAAGAAGGTTGATACTATCTCTTGGTTTAATAACGACCATACGCATACCCATATCCTGCTCAGAAGAAGGGTACATATACATCAAGCCTGGAATCTCGGTCCCTCCGGATCCGGCTTGTCCATTCATTGCATATCTAAAAGTGTAGTTCAGACCAACAAGAGCCTGATTTGTATACATATATAGTTCGTAACCTCTTCGCCACCGCGTCCACATAGACGCATAATTGTAATCAAAAAGGATACTAAAATCTTTTAACTGCTGATCTGGTCTGAACTTTTGATTCCAGACCATCGGCCTATTTAAAGCCGCCGAAGACGAAGAACCTTGAATCTTGCTGAAAGCAAAATCAGATTTTTTTGGAGAGTGATTATCCCATCCAAAAAAGTCTGAACCTTTCTTTCGTTTAGACACGAATCAATAGAAACCGCCTTGTGCAAAAATATCAACACCAGAAGCGCTCATCCCTCCTGATACTGCAATACTGGGAGCTGGGATTTGACCGACACAGAGAATATATCCTTTTTCAAGATAGAGAGCTTCAGAAGCACCAAGTTCAATCGGACGGGTTTGGTTAGTAAAACCAACACCAGGAGTAGGAGCGATAACTTTAGGCAGTTCAATACGCTGGATTAAACCAAAAGTGCTTCCGGATAACCCGACTGTAAACGTACTAATTTGAAGGGGAACAGCTGTCGAAGGAGCTGATTGGTTAGGAGCGTAAACGTAAATACCAAAAGATGCAGCCCGAGTTCCGCTGTCGTCGGGGTAGGCTTCTTTTGAGCTAACAAAAAGGTCTTCAATGACTGCACCATCTTCTGATGGTAAATCACCCACACGGACAAGTTGTACTAAATTTGAAAAAGTAGGATTGACGACGTCAACAGTAGGCGTAGAGCTGTTAAGACGAGCACCCCTGAAAAAGGGGCGGTCAACCATCATGGGTTGTTTGTTAGTAGAGGTTGAAGCCACAACGCTATGCCTGGATGTTTACAGTGTAGATCATTTTGTATATAAGACCTCCCTTCCTTCGGGAGTTTGATAACCTACGATAGTTCTTCCGTCTTCTCCAACTCGAAGCTTGTAGCCTGCCATCTCAGCTACTCTTGTCGGAACTGCACCTTTAAAGCCTCTCTTGTCGTCGAAAATATACATGTCAGGTTGAATTCCTACTGATGGATCATCTTGAACAGCTTTTGCTTTAGTTGAGAAGTCTTTTCCTAAAGGATAAAGGACGTCTTCATTCTCAAGAAGAAACCGATAATCATAAATATTGTCAGTTGGAGAAGTAGCTGAAGTACCAGCTGACCGCTGTTGGTTTAAGGAGTCTCTAAAGCTTTGTCGACGAGGCATGTCTTTAAAAGCTCTAACAACATCATCAACGCCGCCTAGAACTGATGTGGCAGCGTTAATGTATTGAGTGATTGTTTCAGGGTTCATCAGAAACCTCCCATACGCTCAGCTAATTGTTGAGCAAGAAACTGATTAGGTCGCTGAAGGTTTCCGTACTCGATTGGAGCACTAGCTGCGATGATTTCGTTATTTTTTTGAATCTCAGCAGCGGCCTGAAGTTCATTGCTTTCATCCATAATATTAGCTTGAGAGGCAGCAGCATTTGCCTGACCTAAGGCATTTGCATCGTTGTTAGTACCAAGAGAAGATCCATATGTCGGAGTTGTGACTGTTGCGCTTTGTTGATCGATTAATTCAGCTTCTCGATTAATCAGACCCTGACGGATCATATTTTCGTAAGCCATTTGAGGGTTGAATTTAGCGAATGCAGCTAATTTTTGAGCCATCTCTTCATTCGCCGCTGTTGTTTTGATTGCATCAACGACGTCACTGAAACCACCGCCTTCTTGAAGTGATCTGACGAAACGTGCTCGATCAGCGTAGTAATCACCGATGTTGGCGTACTGTTCCGGAGACTTAGGAGCCATGGCTCGGATAGTCGCAGCAGAAACAGGATCTGATTGTTGAATTGCTGTAATTTTTTCTTCAATATCTTGATTAAGGGCACCCGACTCTTGTTCTGTCAGTGCCGGAGGTTGAATACTGCCCGGTGGTAGTGAACCATCTCCTCCCATATAATCACCCGCGTCAGGGGCTTGGCTTGGTGGTCCCTGCATTTCTTCGATTGACCTCATTTCTTCTTCAGAAACAGGAGCATCATTCATTCGATTACGAAGAATTTCTGCGAGACCAACAGTCAAGGCACCGGCACCAGCGAGACCTGTATTGCGAGCTTGACGTGGATCCATGGTGAATTCAATATCACCAAGATCCACCATCCTCACACCCTGAGGACGCATCGGATCCTGCTGTGCTTTCATTCGGGCGATGTCGTTAGCACTTAAGCGTCCGCCAGGTGACCTGACTAATTCACCTGGGTCAAACTCTGTAATTACTCCTGATTTATCCCTACTTTTACGACCACCCATACCGGGTGCCGTCATCCGCTCGACTTCACTCATAACCTCGCGATTAGAGCGGAAATCTAAAGGAAGTTCTCCTTGACCAGGAGAAACTTCAACTTCAGTTTCACGAACAACTGTCCTACGAGGAGAGTTCGGATATTCACCGGCCATCATTCGGCCACCGATTCTTGTACCCGGTTCGGTGACTTTTCCTGTAGAAGAGAACATCGTACCAGGAGCCTCCATTCCAGCTGGGTTCCGCATACCACGGATTGCTGGTTGGAACATGTAATCTGCAGCGGTCGACTCACGAGGTCCTTGCATAGGACCGATTTCTCTACGTAACTCTTGGAGTTTCCTTACTTCAGGTGAGTTCTGATCTAAAGCATTTAAATTAAACTCAGGTTTCGGAGCACCTCCTAAATCTTCTACAGAAGGAACCCGACGTC
>CENS01038692.1_pt1 | contig 14570 bp, 22 predicted proteins | sample 530201 | NCBI WGS metagenome assembly CENS01 (sample SAMEA2619747, study PRJEB7988) | marine metagenome | biome: marine biome (ENVO:00000447); feature: surface water layer (ENVO:00002042); material: "saline water (ENVO:00002010), including plankton (ENVO:xxxxxxxx)" | depth 5 m | reverse complement strand
GGTGCGTGGTGCGTGGTGCGTGGTGCGTGGTGCGCGGTGCGCGGTGCGCGTTAATTTTATTTCCTATTTATATAAAAATAAAAAACCTTAACGTCTCAATAATAGAAAAATCGTATTAATTCCCGCACGTTCTATTTTATTTTATTTTTTGCGCCCTAAAAAATAAAAATAAAATATATAAATAAAATCAAAGGTTTATTGCGGTGCGCGGTTCAGGTGCGCGATTAACCTAAACGCGCACCGCGCACCGCAAAACCAACCATCGCCGATTAAAATGGGCAATCGCCCCGATCATTGTCATCCTCACCGTGCCAATCTCGGACGTCCCTCACCGCCGAAGCCGACGACCGGACACCCGATGGTTTAAACCAAACGTAATGGTTTACCCCTAAAATCTTAATTCTGTTTTTGTCTATTTTGCGCATACCCATGTCCCGCAAAACATTAGCCAAACGCCTTCCCGACGGAAAATCTACGCCATCGCTAAACGCCCTGCGATTGAGATGGGTAACATCCAGCAGATCATGACTGACTATCGGCGAACCATAATCCTCAATGGCCTCTTCAATCGCCAGCCGATCCTCCGAGACGTTAGCCTGCCGCATTTCATTAATGCCAAGCGTTACCGGAGCCCGTCCGCTAGGTGCAAACCCATCACTAATTGGACGATCTAGCAAATACCGACCAATTGCATCTGTCCGACGATTGGTCTCAGAGAATAAAGTGTCAAAATAAACCTCGGTCTCTCGCCTACCTCCATGTTGATCAAATAACTGGCCTTGGCTTCTATGCCGAGTAAAAATAATACAATAACGCCGGTCGCTATCGCTAACCGGCACAGCGTCCAGGTGATTAGTTGTCATCATGTATGACGCAAAATTCGGCGCGTGGTATCGACTGAGCCCTTTAGGCTCAACTGCGATGGTATCGTTGGAAATCATCGGCTTGAGTTGATCCAATATTTTCCACTTGTTTGTTCCGCTAATACGCACCTCTTCTATGCCTATCAGACGAGCACCAACAGCCCAGTCGTTGAAAGGGCGTTCAATCATAGACGTATTTACTAGAGTAGCGTTTTGACCGAGCAAATTCTGCATAATGTTAAAGAAGTATGTCTTGCCGTTCCCCTCGATACCCCAAAGCAGCAGGCCCCAACGAACCCTGTTTTTCGGGTTACGATAAATGTACGACATAAAGTCCAACAGAATATCGCGCTCACGCTGTTCCTCAATCGTGTTGTCGATGTGCGCCAAAAACAAGTCCACCACCCGTTGCCCATCAGCGTCCAACGTATCCGCCGCCTTAATGCCGCCCTCGTGATAACTATTCACAAATACCTTGCCTTCTGACTCAAAAATTTCCGGCTGCCCAGGCCAATACATACCCCTAACAACCGTCGGTATCTGTACCATATTTAACGCAAAGGTGGCTGCATCGGTCTCCATCGCACCAACCTCTGGCTCTCTGGTATATTTCGCCTTGAAGGCTTCAGGCCTAATCCGATAATCAGGAATAAACCTATGTTGAAAAATGCAATCAGACTCAACATACAACCAAGGTGATAACCATTCAGGCATATCGATAGACCCTTGCGAAACCGCACCCTTTGGTCTTTTCAAGGCCTTCTTAATGTCACTAAGACTAAGCCCTGCTAAACCACCCCAACCGTTATGCACTATGCCAGCTAACAAAACCCTGCGATCTGCCGGCAATGCTGCGTCACTCAAAGCATGAACCCGCACCTTAAAATTCGCCCAGGCGTTTGCGTCAGAAATCCCGTGCGCCTCGTCATCAAGGGCAAGCGATAGCTCTCCGCCAACAGATATTTCAGCGCTTGGCGCTACAACTACCCCCGGCGTTGCCTTTATAAGACCGCGCAGCGTTACCGGAGATCTGGACCCCTTGAAAGAGCCCCATTTTACCGGCATATGCTGAGGGTTGTGCTTGTTCGACTGGGCGCTCCAAGCAAACCATCGATCGTAGCCGTTCGAATTTCCGCGATACTGATGCGAAAGCGCCATCCCAACACGCAGCCAATTTTCGTAGTCTATACCGTCCGCCGGGTTGGCATCGAGGAGGTTGTCAATATCCACCTCCGACAACTCCAACGGCTCAGCGGCAATAACTCGCTCCAGTTCTAAATCTTCAACACCATTATCATGCCAAACCGGATCGACATGAAGATCCAACGCATCAACATCCAGGTAATCGCCATTGTTGTACATAGACCAAGGTAATGACCCATCCTCATGCGATGCCAGGAAAAATATCTGCGACATGACCTTCGAGCACGTGTCAGGAACACCGATATCGATAGTGGTAGCCATGCGATCAACAATAACCTCATATTCCGACTTTTCCACAACCCGTGAAAAAGGTATGAAAATACGTATGCGAGGCGCATCGGGCGTTGACCTGAAAGTGCTGTAGGCAACCCACGCGCAATCCATAGAGCTGTTTAACTTTAGCGTTATATCTTCAAATGATAGCCCCGGAAGGTCGTCATAATCCAACGTAAGAATGGTCCGGGTTTTTACGTTATCGGCACGCCCTAGCCGTTCGTTATCCCTGACACCACCGACGATTGATTTTCGCTTATGCGAAGCCTCTTTTGTCGGGAACGGCTTAGAGTTCGTTACGCTCCTCACAAAACTAGCCCAAGTGGCCGTGCAAGTTTCTGCGCTAGCAAAATTTTCGCACACCGTAAACGACAACAGCTGATCCGACTTCATTTCAAGTTTTTGCACGCTATTCACCTTTGTCCGTTGTTAATTTCAAAGCATCGATAACATCGTCATATTGATACCGATACGTATGCCGTAAATTCCCGGTGACGACACGTATAGCCGGGATATCACCTCTGGCTCGCAGCTTATCTACCGTTTGTCGAGTAACCCCTAGCCGTTCAGCTAGTTGCGTGGTGGTAAGCATCATAACTCCCTAAATTTCCTACTTGCATCGGTTTGATTAGATCGGTATAGGTATCAATACACACACACCAAAAAAAGGCAAACCTGAAATGACAGACACTGCTCACGCAAAACTTTCCGCATCAGGCGCTCACCGTTGGGCCTATTGTGCCGGATCCGTTCGTGCCGAAGAAGGTCTACCTGACACAACGTCACCCGCGGCCGCTGAAGGCACTATTGCACACACGCTTGCCTCAGAATCGCTTTTGTACGGCAATCATTTGTTGGATTGCCACGACAATATCGACATGGCGGAAAGTGTTCGAAATTATACAGATTATTGCAGGTACATCGGTAAGGGTGCCGAGGTCGTTCTTATCGAGAAACGCGTTGATTTTTCGGAATGGGTTCCGGGCGGTTTTGGCACGGCTGACTATATTGCCATAAAGGACGGTATTGCGCACATCGTTGACCTAAAATTTGGGCGGGGTGTGCGAGTACATGCCAAAAACAATCCACAGGGGATTTTGTATGCTTTAGGGGTGCTTGCTGGATTTGGTTTCATGCACCACATCGATAGCGTAGCCATATCGATTGTCCAGCCCAGACTAGACCATATAGACGAGTGGTCGATAAGCGTAACTGAGTTGCGGAAACGCGGAGAGTGGTTGGCGCAACGTGCGGAAGAAGCCCTTGCCGAAAATGCAGCGCGTACAGCGGGTGAAAACCAATGCCGCTTTTGCAAAGCAAAAGCGAGATGCCATGCGCTAAAGACATTGACGGAAGAAACGATGATGATCGATTTCGACGATCTCTCAGCGGTAGCAAACCCGGACACGCTAACAATAGATCACCTAGCTGATATTTTGAGCAACAAGGCTTTAATAACCGGGTGGTTTGACGCTGTTGAACGGGAGGTTCGTAGGAATATTGAATCCGGCCAAAACGTCGTAGGTTGGAAACTGGTCGATGGTCGAGCTAGTCGACGATGGTCTGACGAAACTGAGGCCTTGAATTATCTGGTTAATATTCTCGGCAAATATGAGGCTGCGGTGACGACCAAAATACTGAGCCCTGCGCAAGCAGAAAAAGCGCTGGGTAAGGAAAAGCGTTCGTTACTCGCTGATAAAATTATAACGCTGCGTGGATCGCCATCGTTGGTCCGGTCGGAAGACCCCAGGCCCGCAGTAAATGCTTCAATTGACGACTTTAGGGAGGTGCCGAACGACTGAAAATATGTTTCCAAAACGTAAACCTAAAGCCTGAAAGGCTAAACCATGACAAAAATAGTTCTCAAAAACGTGCGCCTATCGTTTGCAAGCCTGTTTCGCAAAGCCACTTTTGGTGGTGAAGAAACAAAGTACGAAGGCACCTTTCTGATAGATAAAGTCGAACAAGCAGACCAAATCAAATTGATCGAAAAAGTCATTTCCGAGCTACAAAAAGAGAAAAAAATCAAACTTCTGCCGGATAAAATATGCCTAAAAGACGGCGATTTTATTGACTACGACGGGTATGCCGGAACGATGTCGATTAAAGCCAGTAATAGCAGACGACCAATGTTGCTGGACAAAGATCGAACAGCCCTAATGGAAGACGACGGCAAACCGTACAGCGGTTGCTATGTCAATGCCGTTATAAATCTATGGTTTCAAGATAATAGTTGGGGGAAGCGGATCAACGCCAGTCTGACTGGGGTTCAATTTGCCAGCGACGGGAAACCCTTTGGCGAAAACAGTTCCTCGGCCAGCATAGACGATTTCTCAGACCTAGAGGAAACGGAGGAGGTCGACTTTTTATAAAAATTTCGGTCGCAGAATTTAATTCTGCGACCAACTCACCCTAGCCGCTCTAGGATAACCCTATGCTGATTTTAGATTGTGAAGTCTACAAAAACTATTTTCTAGCCTCATTCCTAAGCCGTAATGACCGCGTGGAAAACATAGAGCTTTACGACAATCATCCGTTGGACAAGGAGCGTTTGGCGTCGAGGATGCTCAACAATACGACGCTAACGTTCAACGGCAATTCCTACGACCTCTACATGGTTGCCGCAGCTATCAAAGGATGGACTACGCATCAAATAAAAACTCTTAGCGATGCCATAATCACCAGCAACGAGCCCCACTGGCGTGTTGCCGCATCAGCACGCATCAACTACCCAGCCGATTGGGATAGCGTTGATATTATTGACGTTTTGCCCGGTCGGTCGTCTCTAAAAATATACGGCGCGCGCATGGGGTTTCCCAAGCTGCAAGAATTGCCGATCGACCCAAGCGCCAGCATTGACGCCAAGGACCGTGATATTCTTCGCCAATATTGCGAAAACGACCTTCGGGTTACGCAAGCCTTGGCCAAAAAACTAACGCCGCAAATAAATCTTCGGCGCACAATGGGCGAACAATACGGGATGGATTTACGATCAAAAAGTGATGCGCAAATAGCTGAGGTAGTTTTGAAAGCTGAAATTGAAAAAGTTGGTGATCGTTTGCGCCCCTTAAAAATCAACGAAAATTTACAAGTTCGATATCTGGACCCAGGCTTTTTGAAATTTGATGACCCGTTTGACGACCCGACACTAAGCGAAACATTTAACAAAATATTAAAGCACCCATTCGAATTATCCGACAATGGATCCGTAAAAATTCCACCGTGGTTGCGCGAAACTAAAATAGGAATTGCATTAGGAACGTATCAAATGGGCATTGGCGGATTACACTCAACCGAAAAATGTCAAACGGTAGTGCCATCAAAACACGAGACGCTATGCGAATTCGACGTTACCAGTTACTACCCGAATATAATTCTGCGACAAAAAACAGAACCAGCCAACGCGGTTGGGCGTTTCTTGCCTGTATATAAGTCATTGGTGAATAAAAGAATTGAAGCTAAAAAATGCGGGGATACGGCCACTGCTGACTCGATGAAAATCGTAATAAATGCAAGCTTTGGGAAATTTGGTTCAAAATATAGTGTTTTATATTCTCCCGAATTGCTCATACAAACAACGCTAACCGGCCAACTCAGCCTCTTGATGCTAATTGAAAGGTTTGAGACTGTGGGCGCGCGAGTTGTAAGCGCAAACACCGACGGGGTTGTTGTGTTGTTCAACAAAGCGTTAGCAAACGACGTCGAACAGGTGGTGGTTAACTGGGAAATTGATACGTCCTTCGACCTGGAGCGAACCGATTATCGAGCAATACACAGCCGCGACGTTAACAACTATATCGCTGTAAAACATGACGGTACAACTAAAGGTAAAGGTTCTTTTGCTGATCCCGGTCTATCAAAAAACCCTGATTTTTCAATAATAAGCGAGGCTATAGCCTCCCAATTATCAGGAAGAAAAATGGCCCATGACGTAATAAATCAATGCCAAGATGTGCGCAAATTTGTAACTATTCGGCGGGTTAGTGGCGGAGCCATCTGGCGCGGGAAAAATCTAGGGCAATCGGTTCGATTTTACTATTCCACGGAGGTCGATCCAAGCGAGCACATAGAATACGCAAAAAACGGTAACAAAGTCCCGAAAAGCAGCGGGACAAAACCCGCAATGAACCTGCCTGACACGCTCCCCCCTGACGTGAACAAACCGCACTACATCCAGCTTGCTCAAATAGCTATGAAAAGTATGGGCATATGATTTTTGAGGTAGATGTTGAAAGGGCGCTTGTCGCTCAAGTTAAGACATTGGGGGGTATGGCTGAAAAGTTTACAAGCCCAAATCGGCGATCGGTTCCTGATAGACTAATAACGCTGCCGGGAGGCGTTGTTGTGTTTGTTGAGTTAAAGCGACCTGGACAAAAACCTACCGACGCCCAAGTTCGCGATCATTATCGGAGGCGGGCTCTCGGTTGCCGGGTTGTAGTAATAGACAACATTCGTGATGCAAAAAATTTTACAGGATGAACACGCCAATGCACCAGCGCGAAGAGCTTCATAACTACCAACGTAGGGCCACAGATTACGTTCTCGACAAAGGTCGTTGTATGCTAGCCATGGACATGGGTCTTGGGAAAACAGCTTCAACATTGACTGCGGTGCTAGACCTCATCGATTCCAACCATGTAAATCGTGCCCTTGTTATCGCACCGTTGAGAGTATGTAACAGTGTGTGGGCTCAAGAGTCCGCCAAATGGCGACATACACAACGCTTGCGCGTGTCAGTTGCTACGGGCTCGGCCAAAAACAGAATAGCCGCAATGTTCAAAACAGCAGACGTCTATGTCGTAAACCGGGAGAATATCGCTTGGTTGGTAAACCAATATACAGAAAAACCCTGGCCGTTCGATATGGTCGTTGTTGACGAAAGCAGTAGCTTCAAAAACCACGCCGCAAAACGGTTTAAGGCCCTACGAAAGATGTTGCCGTATATTGATAGAATGGTGTTGCTAACCGGCACACCCTCACCAAATGGGCTTCAAGACCTTTGGTCGCAAATGTACCTAATCGACTATGGCCAGCGTCTAGGGAGAACTGTCACCGCCTTCCGCCAGCGGTTTTGCAAGCCCAGCGGTTTTGGTGGTTACAAGTGGGTTTTGCGCGAAGGTTCGCAAAGGAAAATTGAGGCGTTAGTGTCGGACGTTATTATGCATATGGGATCGGATGATTACCTAGATCTTCCGGAGCGCATAGACCTAATAGACACGGTTACGCTGCCCCCTGCTGTAATGCGTAATTATTTGGCGCTTGAGAAAGAGTTGTTCTTGGCACTGCCCGATGGCGAAAACGTCGAGGTGTTGTTCGCGGCTGCTTTGGGAAACAAGTTGATGCAGTACGCTAACGGAGCGGTCTATACAGACGACGCGGGGACATGGTCCGAAACTCACGCGGCCAAGCTAGACGCCCTTGCGGACATTGCAGAAGACAACCCTGGCGAAACAATCCTTGTTGCATACAACTACAAGAGCGATCGTAAGCGTTTGATTAAGCGGTTCCCTCACGCCGTTGTTTTGGATAATAGCCAAAACACAATCGACCGTTGGAACAAAGGCGAAATAGCCATGCTGCTAGCTCATCCAGCCAGCGCGGGTCACGGGCTCAATTTGCAACAGGGCGGTGCCCTTTGTGTTTGGTTCGGGATGACCTGGAACCTAGAATATTATCTGCAATTCAACGCGAGGTTACATCGCCAAGGGCAGGATCGCCCGGTCAGGATAATTAACCTAGTAGCTGATGGCACAATCGACAAGCGCGTCCTGGATGTCCTGTCCGATAAAGACGCATCCCAAAAAAGTTTATTAAAAGCGCTAAAACCTAAAAAAATTGAAAATTAACTGTTGTATTAATATACAGGTGCCTGTATATTAATAATCACAAACACAGACAGCCTAACCACCTAAAGGAAAACAAAAATGACCAACGTAGTCGCAGACCTAATCACCCGCATCGAAAAGCGCCGCACCGAGACGAAAAATCCCTGTAAAAATTATTCTACCGAAGCGAAAGCGGAATCAGTCGCGAAACGTTTTTCGAAGGAGTTTGCGGCGCACTTCGCCGTTGCCAAAACTCAGCAGCCTTGCCGGTACGTCGTCGCATTCGATCAAGCGTGGGGTAAATGGATTGTCGGCTTTGACCTGACCGAACTAATGGGCCGAAAAACATCCACGGGCGGATATGTTGGCGTAGCAGCGCAAGCTGGCTTCTTTTCATATTAGAAGCACAAATCGGGGCTTCGGCCCCGCACCAACCAACCGGAGAAAACAAATGCACAATTTAACCATCACAGTCGACGAGAACCTCCATCCGTATCGTGACGCCTTACCAGACGCGAAGCTGCCCACAGAACTGGCTCGGTTCGCGACGACACCCGGCGTAGCCTTTGATTATGACGAGCTAGAAAATCTAGTGGAGGCCGTCAAGCGTTTAAGCGGTTCTGCTGGCGATCCTGTAACGGTAAAAGTTTCTTTTGAAACTACAAACTTCTAGGGTTTACATTTTCGGGGCTTTGGCCCCGTCCCACTACCCAAAAAAGGAAAACAAAAATGAAAACCTTTACCGTCATTGTTGATATTTTCTTATTGTCTCTATGGTTTATAGGAGGGTTATTGCTTGTCTGTTTGTTCTAATAAAGCCGACACGGTTGCCGGGTTTCAGAAGCGCCTACGCCAAGCAATCACGGCTGCGGGCATAACGTCGGAAGAGGCCGCGAGAGCATCCGGTATGCACGCCTCCTCGTTGCGGAACCTGCTCGCACCGATGACAGCGCTCCGATACACCCACAACGGTCCGAAACTCTGCACTATTGTCTCCATTGCCGACGGGCTTGGTGTCTGCCCTAGGTGGCTGGCATTTGGATCGGTCGAATAAAATGGGCGGTCTAGAAACATCCACCCGCTGGCACGCATATTTTATGCGTATAGCCAGCGAGACAGCGGCGCTGTCCAAGGATCCCTCGACAAAGGTTGGCGCTGTAGCCGTCATTGACCGGCGGATCGTGGCCGTTGGTTTCAACGGTTTTGCGATGGGCGTTCGAGATGATCCGCAGCGATATGATAACCGTGCCCGCAAATTGCTGATGACGGTCCACGCGGAGAGCAACTGCGTGGCCGACGCCGCTAGACGCGGGGTTTCATTGAGAGGCTGCACGCTTTACGTGACGCATCCGCCATGCCCGCACTGCTGTGGTCTGCTGATCCAGGCTGGAGTAGATAAAGTTTTCCATCCAGCGGCGGACAGAGACTTTCTGAGCCGCTGGGCCGAGCAGATAAAGATCACGCGGGAGATGTGCGTCGAAGCTGGAGTTCTGATAATGGAAGTGGAAGGGTGAAACCTACCTACACCAAAAACGGCTGGAGGTATTTCAATGTCGCTTAAGATCCCGTGGACCAGCGAGAAAGAGCAGGTGTTGATTGCTGCGTGGACGGACCCTGAGCTTTCGATAGTCGCCTTTGCCAAGAAAATTGGCCTGACCAAAAGCGCGGTTATCGGCAAAGCGCACCGGTTGAAGCTCCCGACGCGAGCAAGCATTAAGGCTGGCTCTCCTAAGAAGCTGCGCGAGCCACCGGTAAAGAAAGCTCCAGCGCCAAGCCCACAACTGGTCCCGTCCCGCTCAACATGCGTATGGCCTATAGGCCACCCTACCAATGACGACTTTCATTATTGCGGCGAGCCCATACAGATCGGCTCACCATACTGCACCGAGCACCACCGCCGCGCCTACGTGCCAAGAAAAGAAAAACCATGACAGTCAAGCTAGCTGGATACTCGACGCGCTTAGGATCTGGTCCAGACGAAAGCCTGCTGGATCAGATCGCCTACTACGCACGCGTTTCCAACCCGTCAAGCCAGATGTCCGGGTTGAATAACGAGCGCCTGTGCGCGTACCTGATTAAACACCAGCACTGGAGCCCTTTCGAGATGGTGTCAGTCACGCTGGATATCAGCACCAGCCGAGATGTTTCGCGCCAAATAATTCGGCACCGGAGCATGAGCTACCAAGAACTTAGCCAACGATACTCGGCCACCGAGACAACCTGCAACACTCGTCAAGCGCGCATGCAGGACACGGCCAACAGGCAAAACTCACTACCAGCCGACGACCTCGATCTGAAGCGATGGTGGACGGACAAGCAGCTTCAGATCATGGACTTGACCTTTATGGCCTATGACCAAGCGCTGAAGCATGGAGTAGCCAAAGAGGTGGCGCGAGCGATCCTACCAGAAGGCCTGACGCTAACCCGGCTATTCGTGACCGGCTCTATCCGCTCTTGGATACACTATGTTTCGCTGCGAACTGCGGCAGAAACCCAGCTAGAGCATCGAGACGTCGCGCGAGATGCAGCCCGTGAAATCGCGCGGGTGTTTCCACCCATCATGGACTTTTGTCAAGACCTATAACAAAGGTTCAAGGCTTGCTCTAGCGTCTCGTCGTTGCGTCGTAGCCACCCTCGGCCAAACACATCAAAAGTGCTTAGGCTCCTATAGAATGCGTCCCGTTCCGCATGGATCTTTTCAATCGTCAAGAAGTCTTCGCGGCGAGCAACAGCGTCAAGGGTCTTTGGCCCGATCACGCCATCAGCGCGAGACCCAACCGCCCGCTGGAGGGCCTGCGAGGCTCTCTTGGGACCACTGTTGACAGCCCAGTCAAACACCATCCAGTCGATGCCGGACGGTAGGCTGTCACCCTGGACCCTGTTCCAGTATCGGCTTCGGTAGATTGGTTCGACGTCGTCTTGCGTTAGGCCTTTGATTTCATCAATAGACACCGAACGACCGACATAATCTTCATAGGTCGCCTTCGTCACTCCGAGCATAGTTGCGCCTGCCGGATCGCGGGGGTGGTTGGAAAATCCACCTTCGTGCGCGAGCAGCCAGCTAAGGCAGCGGGGGAAATTGACTATCATTTTTTCAGCTTTCCGGCGATTTTTTCTCCCGACCTTCCGACCACGTAGCCGCCCACACCTATCATCAACAGGTTCCAAAGTTCGTCCGGCAACGGTATCGAGAGCATAGCTTGCTGACCAAGAGCGTGCGTTAGGACAAGCTCAGATATAGGCGCAAGAAGGTAATTCCAACCAACGATGGCGGTAATCGTCAACATTAAGATGGGTCGCCAAGTGGCCGTGATCGTGTGCTCAGAATTCGCCTCTGCGGTTATGACTTTTGCAGCAGCTTGCTCAATAGCGTGGCTATTACTCACCATCGCCATATTTAATTCGCGCTCGATCTCAGCCCTTTTGTTGCTGTCTTCCGGCAAGACGCGGTTCAAGACCTCGCCAACAAGCGGAATGATAGCGGTCAATATTGGCAGCATTCGCGATGCTCCTTACAGTTTCTGCACCTTGTCGAACAGCTTCTGCTCGATCACAGGCAGCAGTCGCACTCCGCTATAGCCTACAACAAACGCCAAGGCGAGCGCAGTGCTGTCACCTATGCCGAGTTCATCCATCGCCATAGGCAGAAAAAACTCAGCAGCTATCCAGCCGACGAGCGCCGCAACAAACACATCTTTGATTGCGCCAAAGGTGAATTTGCGTTTAGTCAGCACGTTGGTCAGACCACCGATGGTGCTCGCAAATATACAGCAAAGCTTGGCCCCAAATTGATGAAGAAGGAACTCCATACCTACACCCCCTTTCGATGCGGCGTGATCTTGATCGGCGCGCATGTTGCCCAATAGCCGCTGATCACCCCAGCCAAAACGTCTCGGTCCAGTTGAGCAAAAACGACCTTCTGGGATGGGCACGAATCGACCACGAACGCCACAGTCTTATATAGACCTCCCGGCGATAATAAAACAATCACCAGGAGAAAGACCGTCACCGACCCAGCCACCCTTGGACCGTCTTGCTCTCGCATATCCGAATGACCAACCAGACAATAGACAACAAGGATGCGACCGCAGGAAGCCACTCAAACAGCGCCCCCAGGCTTACCGCCATTGCGCTCCAGTCGATGAAGTTTTTGTCCATTATGTTAAGTCCGCCATAATATCGACCTGAATGTTCGAAGAGTTCGGAAAGGTTTCTATGGTGGCGTCGGCATAGGTGACTTCGAATTCTGCTTGATAGCTACCAGCCGTATTTGTGTTGCTAGCGGTCCAAACATATCGGACCAGCCCCGCTCCGGCGGTGACAATCGTCGCGGCTGCATCGATCAGAATTGGACCTCCAGCCCGACGCATATGGAACCTAACACTAGCCCCGTTAAGGTCAATCGGCGTGCCTTCTGCATTGGATAATACGGCTTCCAGCTGCGGCGATGTGTCGTTTTTCTTGATCTGGAATGGCATTATGTGGCCCCATTTTTAGAGTTAAAAACCGCGGCGCCATTGACCGTGCTGGCTATGGCGGCGATGTTGGCCGTGTTGGCCATGTCGACAACGTTGTTCGAGTTTGCCGCCACCCGAACCTGCCGAGCGGCGCTTGGGGTGCCAAGTGCAGGAGCCAAAGCAGATAGGCTTAGGACGGCTGGCGGCACCGACAATATGTTGTCGATCAAAATGGACGGCGTGATCGCTGCGAAAACAGTATCGCCAGCAGGCGTGCGGACGATTACGTCAACGTTTAAAGCTGGGGCCAATGTGACCAGGGCAACGCCAGCCGCCGGAGCGGCTATGACCACGTCGACGAGCAGCGTTGGAGCCAATGCAGACAGGGCAATATCTGCCGTCGGTATGCTGAGCGTAGCGCCAGCGGTCAATGCCGGAACCAAGGCCGATACGGCCAGAGCACCGGCAGGGACGTTGACAATGACGTCAACGGTTAGGGCTGGGGCAGCAGCCGATACGGTAAGCGCCTCTGCGGGAGCGTTGACGGTTACATCCAGAGACAGCGTCGGGATCGCGGCGGATACGGCTAGAGCCGAGGCGGGAACGCTAACGATCACGTCCAAAGTCAGGGCTGGGGCCAATGCCGCTAGGGCGATATCTACCGTCGGAACGCTAACGATCACGTCCAAAGTCAGGGCCGGGGCAACTGCAGCCAGGGTCAGGCCAGCCGACGGTATGCTGACTGTCGCACCGACGACCAATGTCGGGGCTAATGCGCCAAGCAATAGGCCCGCAGCCGGTGGGCTGACCGTCGCGCCGACAGCCAATGTCGGGGCAATCGCAGTTAGGGTCAGGCTTGCGGCGGGGACAACAACAGTCGCGCCGACGATTAATGTCGGGGCGCTAACGGCCAGGGCAATGGCGGCAGCAGGTATTGCGAGGTCAATGCCGGGTGTGGCCGCAGCCACACCGGCAGACGCCAACGGCCCAGCTGCTAGAGGCGCGAAGCCTAGCATCAGGGCTTACTGGGCCAGGTCACAGCGTGCGGAAATCCCTCTTGCGCAGGCACGTCACGCAGCGCTTGGCGGTAAGCTGCCATTGCTGACGACATCGTGGTGTCATTTAGAGCCGTCCAGTCGGTGCTGGCCAGCAGGTGGTCGCGTTGGGCGCGGACCTGCATTGCCACCATATCTTCATTTGGTTGCGCGGCGCGATAGGCGACCTCTTCAGTCGCAGTCAGGGCTACTTGGACACCGTTGACAATTCTGTGTAGCATTTAAGACTCTTTGATTCCATAAAGGGTAAACTTGCCTGAGTTCCACACGTTAGGGGATATTGGCCGCATCTGGACCGTATTTATCCTAGCGGTTTGTGTTGTACTCATTCCCGTAGAGTTCATGATAGCACCGTTTGTATAACCGGCCCCAGAGAAGGCGTTACACTCTCCCCTAAAAATTGTGTCGGTAGACGCGGAGGCATTAAAAAGCCTAATTGCCCCAACAAGATATTTAGCCCTGTCAACTGCGACCCCCCCAGAATATGTGGCGCTGGTCCAAGTAAGACTTCCGCTGTAAGAGTTATTTTGACTGTTAGTCTTGTATTGAGACACTAAAAAACTTGAGCCTGAGTCTTCCGAAAAAGCCATATACAAATAAGCCTTGCCGCTTGAGTAAAGGTTAAAGCTTATCTCAAAGCTGTCATAGCCTGTGGGTAACGCGATATCCACTGTGGCCGTCGATGTGGAAAATGAGGTCGTGCTAATGTGTTCTAATGCGCCGCCCCCGCCAGCAGCCGCCCCGCCCAGCGTAGGCGCTCCGCCACCGGCAATGGAAAGATCGTTAGTTTGGTGGTTGATCGTAATGCTCATCACACAGCCACCGAGCCAGCCATGTCATCCTGCGACATTACCCAGGTGTAGCACTTGTCGAGGAATGTATCGCCAGCCATAT
>CENS01061072.1_pt1 | contig 14606 bp, 28 predicted proteins | sample 530201 | NCBI WGS metagenome assembly CENS01 (sample SAMEA2619747, study PRJEB7988) | marine metagenome | biome: marine biome (ENVO:00000447); feature: surface water layer (ENVO:00002042); material: "saline water (ENVO:00002010), including plankton (ENVO:xxxxxxxx)" | depth 5 m | reverse complement strand
CAATTGGATAGAGCAACTGCCTTCTAAGCAGTAGGTTTCAGGTTCGATTCCTGATGGGAGTACTAAAAGAAAATTATGGAAGATCAAGTATCAATTGTAATCGAAGGAGAGCCTGGAGGACTAATGTCCTTCCAGTTTACCGGAACTAGGGATCAGCTTATTGACATATTATATTCTGCAATGAGGGAAGATCAGGATATATATTTCTTGCTTACTGAAGCATGTCATCATTATGAAACACATCTTTCAGATAATTAATATTTTTCTACTTACGTCTTGTTGTTACGCACAACATTCGTATTTTGGATTGACGCAAAAGAGAATATGAATAACATACTAACCATAGCTGTGGGAATATTGTTGATTGATATTGCCATATTATTTTTAAATAAGGATAAGTTTACAACGGATTCTTTTTTATGTGTAGAGGAGGAGGTTACGGATACCGTTCAGGTTGAAGAGCCTCCTCTTTTTTTAGACACTATGTATAGTGATTATTGTCCGTACATACACTACAGACACGACAGTGCTGTTGACTCCATAACACTATACTTAGATTCGTTTGAGTTCCACTCAACGGGTCATGTATCTAGTGGTTATGGATGGAGATGGGGTCGCATGCACTACGGAATAGACTACGCAGGATGTAACCGAGATACCTCTCGCTCCGTATGGGATGGAGTGGTGCGTTATGCTGAGATAGGGTACAATGGAGGTTATGGGAACTTAGTTGTAGTGAGGCACTTTAATGGTTTGGAGACTTACTATGCTCATCACTGGTCGCTGCTTGTGGAGGAGGGTGATACCCTAAGCGCAGGCGATAAGATAGGTATAATAGGATCAACGGGTAGATCAACAGGACCACACCTCCACTTCGAGGTTCGGTTCTTGGGTGTACCTATAGACCCTGACTTGGTGCAAGGAGATACGTTAATATTAATAAAAGACAGATACGACTATGGCGTTTAAGATATTAAAGGAGGTCTGCGTGGGAGCGGAGACCGTTAAGGTGTATATGCTCGATGAGTTGGGCGAGGTGCTTGAGATTGAGACTACAGAGAAGGCACTTGACTTCATAGCCATACTTAATCGTAATTCAGATAATAATACAACCTATAAACTAGTATCATGCAAAACCCACGTTGGAACGAAGATATAACCCCCTTCACGGATGCTGCCAAGGAGAGGGGTGCGTCTAAGGAGAGGTACTACATCGCTAACAAGATTAACGACATAATAAACAACTCCAAGGACGACAGACAAGCAATTAACTTAATACTAAACTACATAAATGGCTTACATAGAATCTAGCTTCCCACCTGTAGATGTGTGGGTACGTGCTGAATACTTATACGATATGAAATCTCACCACGGTGAGTTCTTCCTAGGGCGACTCGTGTCCGTCAGATGTCTTCCAGGACAAGTACCATTGTTCCAAGTTCTCCTTGAGAATGGTGTGATGAGGGATAAGCTTCCGTGCTCTGCACTGATAGATAGAGACAAGAACCCTCACGATGTGCCACATATGCCGTTCCACCAGCTGTGCCTATGGAATAGTTTTAGCAAAACATTCTCTGTTGTTGAGTTGGCATATATAGCAGATGCAACAGCCTCGGTGTTTATGAAGGATCGTAAGTGGTACGATGGGGAATACCTATGTACAATACAATGGGCATCGGAGACTAATGAGAATGCTGACCTATCACTAAGTGAGACTCCTCACGAGCATAAGTCACATCACGTTATAATATTGGATAATGGCTGCTTTGCTCTGCAACCTAATAATAGGGTGCGATGGATTGAACCATCATTCACCACGAAAGATTTTCCAAAGAAGCCTGACTACAAGGTATGTACCCAGACATACAATGCTGAGGGGCACGAGAAGTGGATAACCGAGGATAGCGACAACTACTTCTATACTACCTGTAGCGTTCTTTAAACTGATCCATCATGTCTTTGCGACGCATCGCATCAGTCATCATAGAGATTTTGGCTTCTCTTTTCATAGCCTTCTTTATCTGGACGACTTTATCAATCCCAGTCATTGGATCAGGTCTGTCATTGATTAATCTGCCGTTCTGAATTCGTAATCCTTCCATTGTCGTTGTTTTTGTAAAGGTATAAAATTCACGAGACACCTGTAGGTTTCGGGTTCTATAGCGGTTTATAGTTTTTTTATAATTAATAGAATGATCCCCCACTTGTCAAGCTTGTTTTACCAAACAAACGTTTGGTCAATTTTTTGCCGTTTTTTTACTACCCCTTGTTAATATGTTGATAACTTTATTTGCATATGTTCTAGATTTTACTATACGTAATCATTCAACGTTTTACGTAAAAAGTGTCCACTAAATTGGACAGTCTCCAGCAAGATCGGGATCCCAAAAAATGCATTTTAACCACCTGAAAACCTTTCGACGTTTCACGCAAATTGATTGCAACATTACACACGTATACGTATACATTTTACCACGTTAAAAATTTTTTTTCATTTTTTTGCCATGCCGTAAACCCTTGATACATATACGTTTCCTATGTTTTTTGAAACTTTTTTTTGCAAAGGGCTTGCAAAATCCAACAATCCGTTTTAAATTTGCTATCGTCAAGCGATTGACATGCTTTTATTTCTTAACTAAAAAATCTAATAAAATGAAAAAGCAAATTTCTAAGTATCACGTAATCGGTAGAAACCTTAATTCAGCATGGAATGAAATTTACAAGGCTAGTAAACTAATCAAGACATGCAAGAAAGATGAAGCCATTAAGAAGGCTTTACTAGAACATATCGAATACCTAAAGGAAAAGTACAATGTTCGTGTATCCCTTTCATCTTTGAACATGTCGACATTCTTTGACGGCATGAACGACAAGCGACGTTTCCATGTCGAGTACAAAAGAGATAAGGACGGCAAACGTTTAATCAAGGACGGCAAATACATTGAGTTACCACTGCGTAAAACAGATGACAACAAACGTATTTATTTCAAACCCAATGACGTACGTCAAGCCTTAACACGTATGGCTAAACGTCAAGCGAACGCCTAAGGCGTTTCTAGCATAGGTAGGTTTACTCTACAAGGGTTCAATTCCCTTGCTATGCTCTAAATCCTAGCATGACGTTAGGTAACTGCTCTTTACATATTGAAATTTTGCACATGGTTTACGTTTTAGGCTTTAGTCTTGAAATGTCAACGGATAGTGAATTTATGCATCTTTATGCAAGTAACTATCTCAAATGCAATTTACAAACGTTTTAAACGCCGTACAGATATCATGCATCTTTATGCTTTTCTGTTACATAGTGGAAACAAGTAGTAAACGTAAACGCAAATAACCCACTTTAGCGGGATATAGTTAAGGCAATACATATGTATTGAGATGATATATTTAGTCAATATGTCATAACCCATACGCCGGGCAAATGCTCAATTTAAGAGCGATGGCAAGGAATAAGATACCGAAGGTACTAGATAACACTTGCACACTTTATAGTGAATAGGCGTACAAATGGCAAATATGCCATAGTCAAATACTTTTACGGATAGCCATGTTTGGAAATTTTTTATACCAGCGGTATATAAAAATCAAGGGATCGTTTCCCTTGCATGGCTCTGCAATATTGCAATCACACTCATCAACAATAAATTATGAAATTTGAGAGTATAATTCAATTAAATCGGTACTTGGACACAAAAGCAGAAATGCGCGACGTGGAGCTACAAACCACGCTTGAAATAGTGGAGTACCAAATTCAGAAAGCCTTACAAGAAGAAGATATCTTGGAGGAATTACTAACCCTAAATGTATATGATGCGTAACATAGCAAAATTTTTCAATTCGCTGAACTATGTCTGTATTGTCTTCGCCTGTCTTATGGTGTTAGGCAATATTGATTTTTGCGAAAACTCAGAGCAGTTGTTTGACCTTGTCTTCAATGCGCTCTTAATTCTAATGGCAGGGCAGTACTTCCGTATTGTCAATTACTTAATCTTAAAAGGAGAAGAATGAAAAAGACAATAAAGTATAAGATTATTGAACAAATGGTGTCGCATGGTAAGCCGTTCACGCTCAAGCAATTCTATGGGTTTGTATGGTGGGCAAGGCACGAAGTATTCCGTAGTAGTCCTACATACGGCAATGCCATTCAGTCGTATATCAGTGAGGGATTGATGGATTGCTTGGATTGGAATAAGTATGTGGCTGGAGACTTGGCGGAGACTTATCTCAAAGATCCAAAAACTCATAGAGATATAATAAATGAGAGGAAACGCATGAAGCGTGTTCAAAATTACGCCAAAGCTTTGGAAGGTACTATGATACAGCAGGTAATATGGCTCAATCCTAATGATGTTCCAAATGATTGGAGTGGATCGCCTGTAGTGATAAGGTTGAGCAATGGTATGTGTTTGATGCCAATGCGTGATGAAGAAGGTAATGATGCCGGTTCATTGAGCATATTGGATTGGAACACTTACGATGAACTTGAAATCTTAGGAAGAGTATGAGGACTATATATATATGTATGGCTATTGCGTCCATACTTCCAATGTACGGCATCTGTGCCGTATTCTACGCAGTATTCACGGGTAAGGTCGGAGAGACCATTTTGTTAATGTAAATTCTAATGTTATGGGATTTTTTAGTTGGTTCGCTCAAGATAGCGGACGTAGTATTTCAAACGCTCACTCAAACAGAGGAGCAAGAACAGTCTATATGAAAGACAACAAAGGTAATGTGTGGACAGAGCATGATTACGATGGGTATGGAGTATTCGGAGGCAAGGACTTCTATCAGTTACTCGCAGAGATGAATGAGGTCGAAGGTCTAACCGGAGATGTAGATAATGATAGGTCGCTTGGTATTAGTTTACGATTCGACAATTTCAAAAACAATCCAGATGTATTCATCTCGCCTTGTCTATTCGATAGGGAGGATTCAGAATGGATAGATGAACACCCTATTGATGACAATGAATCACAAGGATTTTGGTACTAATAAATTATAATTATGAACTATGTAGAATATTACAAGCGTAATCGCTTACTCAAACCAGGCAGTACGAACGCGAAGACCTCCAAGAGTGAAACGCCTACTGCCATTATGTATATGTCCCCGTACAAGGACAATGACTTCGGACGTAACGTCTGTTCACATGCCAAGACCTGCATGAAGCCTTGCCTATCTGAGGCGGGGCGTGGTAAGTTCAGCAGTGTACGTGTGGCTCGTAGGAACAAGACAAACTTCTTCTTCAGTGACAAACGAGCGTTTCTCAAGCAGTTGAACGACGATCTAGAGCGACTGTCCAGGAGAAAGCACACGACTGCTGTACGTATGAACGGCACAAGTGACTTGGACTTCGTGTCTATGCTTCGAGCGATGCACAAGGTTGACGTATTGCAGTACAAGAATTTGCAGTTCTATGACTACACCAAGAATCCAAATCGTGTCAAGCGTTTCGCCGGTACTAACTACCTGCTGACGTTCAGTTACGACGGACAGAATTGGGATAGTGCAGTGACATCAATGACAGAGTACAATACGCCGGTGTCTGTGGTGTTCAACCTCAAGAAAGGCGAGGCACTGCCGAAGACGTGGCGAGGATTCGATGTCGTGGATGGTGACGTGGCGGATGACATCATGATTGGTAAGAGAGGTAAGTACATACTCGGACTTCGGTTCAAAGGAACTAAGGCTAAGTTGGAGGAGGGCATCCAGCTTGGCTTTGTAGTAGATAGCCCAAATATTTTCAACTCTTAAATATAAACATGAAAAAGAGAGCATTATTATTAATCATTATTGCTGCATTGGCAGTTGGTATCGGGTCTACATCTTGTGCAGTGCACCCTAGTTGTAGAAACAATCCCGCATTACGATAACTATAAACATCAGAACTTATGAAAATATTTCAATTCAATTTACAAGATGATCTTGGTAACAAGTCAACACTTGTGTGTAATCTTAGATTTGGTAGCATCCGATACAGATTGTATTCCGGATGGGGAGACAATGGTATGCCATTCAGTGTGAGCAACATCTGTCTGAAATACCACGACCACTTGCCGGTAGAAAATCTGACCAGTGAAACCAAAGAGGAATTCATTCAGAGAGTGTGGGACATGCTAGAAGATAGTAGTGACAAGCCCGTTAGGAATGTAAACGTTAACGTAAAATTTGCATAGTTATGGGATACAAAACAATATTTTATTACGAGACCTACGATGGGATAAGACATCATTTTCTCACACGATTTTGCTACCGTCCAGCGTCCACATTGGCATGGAAACAATTAAAGAAAATGCTCAGTGAGAAGAAGGATAATATCCGTTGCATAGGTTATGATATAGGCGATGAGCCAATTGTTAAACAATTAAATAAGGAAGTATGAGTAATACAACGTTTGAACAAGCCAAGAAAGTGCTTGAGGATTTAGGGTATGTGGTAGATGTTTGTCACATATGCACCGTCACTGATCGGTACGAGTGTACAGATGAAGAGGCCAGGGATGTATTGAAAGATGTGTACAATGAGGTGTGTGACCTAATCGATGAACGCGTAATTGACAGGTGTGAATTTTTAGAATATAAATACAAGGACGAATGAAAGAATTTAGTACAGAAGATTTACGGAATGAGTTAGCCCAGCGAGGCTTTCAAACGGCAAACCTATGGCATGTTGATGACGTAATGGATATATATAAGTGCAGCGACATCGATGCGATGGACGTTATCCGTAGAGCGTTAAATCATCAAGGTGTAATGGAATACATACGGGACGCCATAGATGAAATCTGTTGGCAAGAAGGAATTAAACATATTAAATGAGGAATCATGAAAGATTATATAGTTGTAGATACATGGAACGGAGTAGGATACTCTGACAATAACGGAGTAGATACCAAGCAATTCGACGATAAAAGTGCGGCGTTGGACTGGGCACGTAAACGATGTCAAGACCACGCGCAAAATGACCTTGCAAGTATATCAAGCCTTCATAATGGGTATGTATGGGAAGATGAGGAAGGAGATGCAGGAACGTATCAAGTAATTGAAACCAAAGACGTTTATGCCGTTATGATTAGGTGTAATATCAACGACGTTGCACCACTCACAAAGGAGGAGTACTATGATAAAATTAAAGAGCTTGATGAATTACATTATCGGTTTTGTTCTGTGTTGTATGGCGAAACCCGTGAAGAATATTTGGATATCGAAGAAAATGGAGACAGATTTTATCATTCATACGTTGATGATTATGATTACCAATTTAGATTAATTAAAAACTTATGAGTGAAGAAACATTATACGACATTTTTATGACAGCCATATGCTTCGTAATCGTAGCACTTGGGATTTTATCATTTATAATTTTATAACTATGGGAAGATATTATACAGGAGACATAGAAGGTAAGTTCATGTTCGCTGTTCAAGGCAGCGACGCTGGAGAACGATTTGGTGCACACGAGATTGAATCGGATGTAATACACTATGGATTACATAGAGAGTATTACGATGACATCGTAAAAGAACTCAAGTCCATTGAAGATACTGGAGCAATTGAAAAAGTTCAAAGGATGTTCGAAGATAACAACGGATGGAACAATGAGATTGCAGAAAAATGTGGAGTGTCACGCAAAAACTTAGAAGATTATGCCGACTACAAAATGGGTAAGCAAATCAAGGATTGGTTTGATGACAATCCAAAGGAAGATTACCTATATTTTGATGCAGAATGTTAACGGATGTTAAAAATTTGTTATTGCGAATTATTATTTGTAAAATTGTTAAAATTATTTTCAAAAAGAGTGCATTCACACTCACTAAAACTAAATCATGAATAAAATACACATTGAAAAGATCCATGAGGTTGACAATCCTCTTTATTTTATTGTTCTTGAAGTTGAATTCACCCGCAATGCTGACGCAGCACCTATCAAATGGGAAAAGAAAGCAATACCAATCGAAAAGATAGAGCAGTTCTACTACGATGAGGGGTTGGATCAGCGAGAGTTGTTAGGCCCAGCGCACCTTGACGCTTCATACGACAAGGAGTGGACTGTTGATTTTTGGGACGAGGTAGAAGACGGATACCTAGAAGATTTCGTCAAAGATTATTTAACTGAAATTTTAAAATAGTGGAATTAAATAAACATCAAAAACAGGAGAGGCTGGCCAGCATAAAGTCACACGTTGGCATCATAAAGGATAACCTATTAGACATGTATCAATTGATGGATGTCATGGATCACGATACTAGGCTAGAGGTGCGAGATAATATTAGTAATGTCAAGGATGAGCTCAATGCAATTCTCTTGGCGAGTAAATGGCAATTTCAAATCAAGTAAATGAAAATGAGTAAGGCACAGGTAGATGCAACGATAGATTTCTACGTAAGGTATATGCAATTCGTAAAGACATGCAATGATGATATGCATCACGCAGCTGTCATGTATGCTGGTCGTTTGAAGACTGACGAGTCTGATGATGTTAATGTAAACGCTCAAGACGTTGAGCTCAAATCAAATTAAATGAATCACAAAGAGAAGTTCGATAAGTGTGTTGGCGTTGTGTCCAGGCGCACTGGAGTTCCCGAGAAGAAGATCCTCTCAGGGGCTAGGGCAAAGCCCGTAGTTGATGCAAGGCATCTATTGTATTACAGTTGTCATCGCATGGGGATGGGCATAAGCTATATCATACCATATATAACTATGGCTACTGACGGCAAGATGTCTCCAGTGTACAACTCCATTGGGTACGCCATTGAGAAGGTTCATGTCTTAGCTAAGAATAGCGATGACCTGAATGATATGGTAAATGAAATCATTAACGAATGCAGTTGATAGACATATATTGTCATAGTGTGGTTATACTGGGTATAATTACATATGCAGCTGCACTAATAAGATATATCATATGGGGAGAGTAATTAATGATTTGTACCTAGAAGCAATGGATGCCTCTGAGGGGATTCATTTCGACAACGCCTGTATTTTTGCAGGATACAAAATCAGTAAAAACAAAGATGGCGTAATTAGAGTAGTAGAGACCGGATCATTTAACAGGTCTAACTATCGCAGTGCAACTGAAGAAGCTATTGAAGTTTTATTGAAAAATGGTTGGATAGCAGGAGTTAAACAACTATATTTAAAGAAGTATCACGACCTGGCCGAAAGGTCAGATGTTAAGTGGGCTTTATTCGCTAATAATAAATTAAATAGATTTTATGAACGTTTTCCAGAAATTAAGTAGTATACCAATTAAAGACCGGGTAAAGAGAAAGGGTCAGTTAGATTATGTGTCATGGGCAGATGCTTGGTCACTAATTAAGAAGCATTATCCTGATGCACAGCGTACAGTGTACGAGCATGAGCACACAGGTCTTAACTTCTTCAGTGATGGGCATACGGCATATGTCAAGGTAGGTATTACCATTGATGGGTTAGAGCATATTGATATGCTTCCTGTGATGGACTACCGTAACAAGGCTATATCTGTAGATACCATGACAGCATTCGATGTCAACAAAACAATCCAGCGGTCAACTGCCAAGGCGATTGCTATGCACGGATTAGGGTTGCAGTTGTGGACGGGTGAGGATTTGCCCGGCACTAAGCAAGAGGATCCACCCAAGAAGACCAACAAGAAGCCCACGCTAAAGGTTGGTGATTCTAATTGGGCTAAGGTTGTCCAGTATGTCAAGGCAAACAAAGGCAAGGTTCAGTTTGATGAATTGGTATCTAATCTTGAAACCAAATATGCTAAGTTGTCTCAGGCCGTAATCAAAGAACTCAAGAAGAATGTCTAGGGGTCATATGAGCGTGGTTGGTAAACTTAAGGACGACGAGATGTACTACGGGTCGTTTGGGCAGCAATGGTTGTCCAACTCCGACATCTCTACACTACTGAACAACCCAGCGATGTTTCGCAAGGGAAAGTCAGATAGTAAGGCCCTGATCATGGGACGATACTTCCATTGGGCTATACTTGAGCCTGAGAAGGCTGAAACGATTACTTGTGTAGAAGCAACCACAAGGTCTACGAAGGTGTACAAGGAGGCCACGAGAGACGGCAATATCGCTATGCTATGCCATGAGAAAGACCAGGTGGATGAGATGGTTAAGGCCATCAAGAGTAACTTCGACTTCTTCGAGGGTATATACGAAGATGGGAACATATTCGAGACTCCTGAGGTTGGCAGTCTGTTTGGTCTTCCGTGGAAGGGTAAGGCTGATATCTTGAGTAGTAATAGGATCATTGATCTAAAGACTACTTCGGGCATCAACAGCTTCAGGAACTCAGCATACAAATTCAACTACGATAGTCAAGCCTACATATATCAGCACCTATTTGGTGTGCCTATGGAGTTTTGGGTTATCGACAAGAACACGTTGGCAATGGGTCAGTTCCATTGTTCTGATGAATTTCTGCGATCTGGAGAGCAGAAGGTGAAGGCGGCTTCAGAAATTTATAATCGATTTTTCGGGGAATCCTCCACCGAATCAATCGAGAATCATTATATTGTGGAGGAACTTTAAATCTAATTAGAATGTCAAAAGAGAAAATTTTCGCAAACGGATTCTCATTCAAACGTAATGAGAACGCACCTGACTTCGTTGTCGGACGTATGAGCTTGAAAGCAGAGGATGCTATCCAGTTTATTAAAGATCGAACAAAGAACGGTTGGGTAAACCTCAACATCAATCAAAGCAAGGGTGGCAGTTACTATGTGGAGCTAGACACCTACGAGCCCAAGGCAAAGGAAGAACAACCTTTCTAAAATTTGGTTCATTAGGAGGGGGCTTCGGCCCCCTTTTTTTACGACAACTACATGACGACTTTTTGGTTACCAACACTAATAATATTTTTTATATCTGAATTTGTTTTTACAACGAATATTTTGGGATGTAAAGTCGTCAGGTCGTCATAACCCTTGATATATATAACTTTTATCGTCATAAAATCATCATAAGAAATGACAATTTCTATATTTAAGAACATAAAAGATACAACACAACCCTTTGAGAGGGATGTGCTGCACATCTTAGAAAGAATCAGGGAGGGGGCTTCTAGGGATGTAATAAAAGACATTCGTGGGGAGCGAGACAAGTCAAGGAGGAATCAATTAAAGCAGGATTTACCAGCTATATGTTTCTCCGGGACTTTCAAGAAGAGAGCAGACAATGCACTCATTAAGCATAGTGGCCTTATGTGTTTAGACTTCGATGGCTACGACAGACAAAAGGATTTGCTAGAGGATAAGGAGAAGTTCAAGCAAAACAAGTTTGTATACTCAGTATTCCTTTCTCCATCGGGCAAGGGTCTTAAGGTATTGGTGAAAGTTCCAGCTGATGAAAGCAATCACAAGAACTATTTCAATAGCCTTGAGAAATACTTCAAGTCCGATAAGTTTGATAAGACGTGCAAGAACGTTAGTCGTGTATGCTACGAGTCCTATGACCCTTTGATCCACATCAATGAGAATAGTTCCGTTTGGGATAAGGTCGAGGAAGATAGTTACACGGAGCTGATGAAGAACCGGGACAAGCCCTCAATACCAATCACGGATGAAAACAAAATCATTGACATACTAGTGAAGTGGTGGGAGAAGAAGTACCCAATGGTCGAGGGGCAAAGGAATCATAACGTTTACATATTAGCGGCTGCGTTTAATGATTTTGGAATAAATAGAAGTCTTGCCGAGTTTTATTTACGTCAATATGCAGCAGAAGGTTTCAATGAGGAGGAGATCATGGCTACCATTGTTTCGGCATACAGCCACACGGCAAAGTTCGGTAGTCGATACTACGAGGATCAAGACAAGATGCAGTTCGTTAGAGACAAGATGAGGTCGGGTGTATCAAAAAAAGATATACGATGCCAGCTTGAGCCATTGGAGGAGAAGGGAGTGGATATTGATGGCATCCTTAAATCGGTTGAGGAGGAGCAAGAGGAGCAGATGTTCTGGACTAAATCGGATAAGGGCAAGGTGAGCATCGTGCCTCTGTCGTTCAAACTGTTCCTAGAGGACAATGGGTTCTATAAGTACAACCCTGAGGGTAGTAAGAACTACGTATTCGTAAAGGTGACCAACAACCTGATTGATCACACCTCAGAGAAGGAGATAAAGGACTTCGTTCTGAATTACGTGCTGGACTTGGAGGACTTGTCGGTGTACAACTACTTCGCTGAGAGCGTTAAGTATTTCCGGGAGGAGTTCCTGACTCTTCTGTCATCTATTGACGTGTACTTCATTGAGGACGAGAAGGACTCAAGCTACCTGTACTATCGTAATTGCGCTGTCAAGGTTACGCCAAAGGAGATAATACCTATCGACTATATGGATCTAGGTGGATACGTTTGGAAGGATCACGTCATTGATAGGAACTTTCTGATGTGCCAACCAAGGGACTGCGATTTCAAGACGTTTATCCATAACATATGTGGCAAGAACGAGAATCGTATACTCTCAATGGAATCTACTATTGGCTTCCTGATGCACGGATATAAGAACATGTCGTACTGCCCAGCAGTAATCCTCAATGATGAGGTGATAAGCGACAACCCTGAGGGTGGAACGGGAAAGGGTATCGTAATGAATGCCCTATCTCAGATGAAGAAACTAGTCACCATTGATGGTAAGTCATTCACGTTCGAGCGTTCGTTTGCATATCAATTAGTATCAGCGGATACTCAGATACTATGCTTCGACGATGTACGCAAGGCGTTTAACTTTGAGCGGCTGTTCTCGGTGGTTACTGAGGGGCTAACGCTAGAGAAGAAGAACAAGGATGCAATCAAGATCCCGTTCAAGAGGTCACCTAAGATTGCCATCACAACCAACTACGCCATCAAGGGTAAGGGTAATTCCTTTGAGCGACGTAAGTGGGAGCTAGAACTTCACCAGCATTATAGTAAGGACTTCACACCATTGGATGAGTTCGGCAAGTTGATGTTTGGGGATTGGGATGATGACGAGTGGTGTGACTTCGACAACTACATGATATCGTGCCTACAGATGTATATGAAGGATGGCCTTATCAAGAGTGAGTTCGTCAACTTAGCCATACGCAAGCTCAGTGCTGAGACCTGCCACGAGTTCATTGAATGGTGTGGGTTGATAGATGGGGCAAAGCCATCAGACCTCCTGAGGCCTAACATCAGGCTGCGTGCTAATGATTTGTACATGAGGTTCACTGATGACTATCCCGACTTCGCACCTAAGGCCAAGATGTCTGTGTCCAGGATTAAGTTCCATCGGTGGCTCAGGGCATACGGCACGTTTAAGTATTCCAATGTAGAGGAAGGCAAGGACATGGAGGGTAAGTGGATTTTGTTTGGAAATGAAAAGAATGACGATGTTCCGTTTTAGACACTACCAAGAAGAGATAATACATAGTGCTGTAGAGAAGATAAATCAATACGGCTTTGTGTATTTGGCGATGGAGGTCAGGACGGGGAAGACACTTACTAGCTTAGGCATATGCAAGGAGATTGGAGCAAAGAGCGTTCTGTTCTTGACCAAGAAGAAAGCCATCAGCTCAATACAGGGTGATTACGATATGTATGCACCCGGATACGACATCACAGTGATTAACTACGAGTCGATGCACAAAGCACCTCAGGTCAAATGGGATGTTGTGGTTTTGGATGAGGCTCACGGACTTGGGGCATTCCCTAAGCCATCCAAGAGGGCGAAGGGTGTGTTCACACTCATCAAAAAGACGGGAGCAAAGGTGATCCTGTTATCAGGCACGCCAACCCCCGAATCATATTCGCAGATGTTTCATCAGGTGTATGGCATACCCGGCAATCCATTTTCAGAGTTCAAGAACTTCTACCGGTTTGCGGATAGGTATGTTATAATCAAGGAGCGAAACCTAGGTCATCACAAGGTAAAAGACTACAGCGGAGCGACCAAGGGAACTATGGAACTTATGAAGCCGTATATGATATCGTTTTCTCAGAAGGACGCTGGGTTCGAGGTTGATACTCAAGAGAATGTTCTCAGGGTGCAGATGTGCGACGGGACATACGATCTAATACATAGACTAAAGCGTGATCTTGTCATTGAGGGATCAGAGGAGGTAATACTTGCAGATACTGCGGTCAAGTTGATGAGTAAGATACACCAAATGTGTAGCGGAACCGTCAAGTTTGAAAGCGGTAATAGTATGGTCCTCGACTATAGCAAGGCTGAATTTATCAAAGAAAGGTTCAAGGGCAAAAAGATAGGTATCTTCTACAAGTTCAAGGAAGAACTGAACGCCTTGAAAGAAATATTTGGAGATAGCCTATGCACTGAACTTGATGACTTCAATGGCAGCGATAAGAACATTGCATTGCAGATTGTAAGTGGAAGAGAGGGTATAAGCCTTCGAGAGGCGGATGCTTTAGTATATTACAACATAGACTTCAGTGCCACATCGTACTGGCAATCTAGGGACAGAATGACCACAAAGGACAGACTCAAGAATGATATCTATTGGGTCTTTGCCGAGAGGGGAATCGAGACCAAGATCTACAAGACGGTTAGCGGAAAGAAGGACTACACATTATCTCACTTTAAAAAGGATTTTTTATGAAAACAATAAACAGTTTGTCGGGA
>CENS01071828.1_pt1 | contig 14615 bp, 3 predicted proteins | sample 530201 | NCBI WGS metagenome assembly CENS01 (sample SAMEA2619747, study PRJEB7988) | marine metagenome | biome: marine biome (ENVO:00000447); feature: surface water layer (ENVO:00002042); material: "saline water (ENVO:00002010), including plankton (ENVO:xxxxxxxx)" | depth 5 m | reverse complement strand
GGTTTCGGTCAAATCGATTCCCGGACGCGCTTTTTATTTTGAGACTTATTTGCCAGAATATGCGGCAATGTACGACAAATTGCCCATCAGCGCCTTTGTCTCGGACCCTGAGACCCCTTCTCCTGACATGAGCCTACCAAACCTCCAGTTTTGGAATTGCATGGACTACGGGGTCGTCTCGGTGCATAAGAAATTTATCGGTTCGATGGACTTTGAGTGTTATACAAGAGACCATGGCATTGTAAAAGGCACGTATGTCTGCACAATTGACAATTATCATCACGATCCAGACTATGTTGACTGGGCAACAAGTGAAAATCCTGCCGAACATAAGTCGCATAACTTGATTGAACTTGAAAATGGGCAGTATGCACTCTATCCAAACAATAGATTACGTATTTTTGACAATAGCTTGACCCCGGTCAACCCCAAAACACCAGACTTTAAGGTTTCGACACAATATTATCAGGTCGAAAATGGCAATGACCGTCTTGGAATGGGTCGCGAAGACGAATATTTCTGGAAAACTGCAAAAGAACGTGAAGAAACAACCGATGAAGGAGAAAATAAATAGAAAAAAGGGATAGCAACCCCTTAAAAAGTTCTGATTTCACTAATCGGAGCAAAAAATGGCAAACTCACCTGTCGATAGAGACGTAAATTATATGAGAGAAATGTGGGGAACCGAATCTTTAATTACCGATTACAATGCAAAACTTGAAAAACCCACTGAAAGAGTCATTTCTGAAGTAATGCATGACACTGCACCCCGTCATGATTTCAAAAAACAGTCAGAATTGCACGAAAAAATTCGTAATGATGAGGATTATGATGACTGGGAGTACGGTACAGAGCCAATCTACGGTTGATTCTGAAATTGGGTATAAATAAAGTCAGAAAACTCTAGTCAAAATGGCAATTCGAAAGATATCTAGGTCTTTCAAAGACATTAGTTTATCATTTCAACCGCATCCTATAACAAATGACCTGCAAGTTTTAAAAAATGAAGCAGCGATACGCAGGTCTGTGCGAAATATTGTCATGACAATACCCACTGAACGATTTTTTGACTCTTCAATTGGTTCTGATGTTGGTGGAAGTTTGTTTGATTTTGTAGATTTTGGTACAGCATCGGTAATAAATGACCAAATAAGAACATCAATCAATAATTTTGAACCCAGAGTCGATAATCTTCAGGTAGAAGTACGACCATATCCTGATCAAAATGCATTTGATGTTACTGTAATTTTTGATATCGTTGGTCAAGAGTTTCCAACACAAGAATATTCATTCCTATTAGAGGCAACAAGATAATATGCCTTTTACAAAATTCTCAAATCTGGATTTTGACCAGATAAAGACATCGATTAAAGATTATTTGAGATCAAATTCTGATTTTTCAGACTTTGATTTTGAAGGATCTAACTTTTCAGTTTTAATTGATACGTTAGCTTATAATACGTATATAAATGCATTTAACTCTAACATGATAGTTAATGAATCCTTTTTGGATTCTGCAACTCTTAGAGAAAATGTGGTATCTTTAGCAAGAAATATTGGATATGTACCAAGATCGAAAACAGCATCTAGTACAGAAGTTACATTTACTGTAAGATTTCCAGTTGGTTTTACTGAGAGTTCTGTGACCCTCAAGAGGGGTTTAGTTTGTGTTGGCAATAGGAATGATACCTCTTACGTTTTCTCAATCCCTGAGGACGTTACAGTAACCACTGAAGGGAATGTGGCAAGATTCGAAAATTTAAAAATATATCAAGGATTATTTCTGACCAAACAATTTGTTGTCGATTCTTCTCTTAATCAGAAATTTATTATAAACAATCCAGGTGTAGATACATCTTTATTAAAAGTTTATGTAAATGAGGATGACGATGCAATCGAAACAGGAGCTTTAGGAAACGAATATTATTTACTTGATAATATTGTACGTACAGATTCAACATCTCCCATCTATTTGATACAAGAGATTCAAGATGAAAAATACGAATTAATGTTCGGTGATGGAATTATTGGCAAAAAAATTGCAAATAATGGAGTCATCACTGTCAATTATATTACAACCGACGGAAAAGATGGAAACGGAGCAAAAGATTTTTCTTTTGCTGGTACAATTACCGATACAAGTCGAGATCAAAATGTGTTGCAAATAAGTAGTATTGAGAATATTTCATCCTCAAATCCATCAAGAAATGGTGGAGATATTGAATCTTTAGAGTCAATTAAAACTTATGCTCCAAAACTCTATTCTTCACAGAATAGAGCAGTAACATCAAATGATTACGAAAATTTAATTAAAAAAATATATCCAAATACAGAGTCCGTATCTGTTGTTGGTGGAGAAGAGATGGATCCTCCAGAATATGGAAATGTTCGGATATCAATAAAACCAAAAAATGGTTTTTTTGTTTCTGATTTTGATAAGACTAGAATTTTAACAGATTTAAAAAAATATTCAATTTCGGGTATTAATCAAAAAATAATTGATCTTAAAGTACTTTATGTTGAAATAGATTCTTCAATCTACTTTGATGACTCTAAAGTATCAACTGCAGATTCATTAAAAACTCAAATTATAGCATCACTATCATCTTATGCAAATAGTTTAGATTTGAATAAATTCGGAGGAAGATTTAAATATAGTAAGGTTTTAGGAATTATTGATTCTACAAATGTTGCCGTTACATCAAATATAACAAAAGTAAAGATAAGAAGAAACCTAGCAGCATTTGTAAATCAACAAGCACAATATGAATTATGCTTTGGTAATAGATTCCATGTAAAATCCTCAGGATTTAATATTAAGTCTAGTGGATTTACTATTTCTGGAGAACCTTCCACAGTATATCTTACTGACGTACCAAATGAAGATGGCAAATCTGGAATTATATCTATTATTAAAGTTCTTTCTACTGGAGAGATAAGAATTATTGCAAAATCTGCCGGGACTATTGATTATACTAAAGGCGAAATTAATTTGACTACTGTCAACATAACTTCTACAGTAAAACCAAACAATATTATAGAGATAGAAGCAATACCAGAATCAAATGATATTGTCGGATTAAGAGATTTATATATTAATTTTGACATCTCAAAAAGTAAAATAAATATGATAAAGGATGTTATATCTTCTGGAGAAGAAGTTTCCGGGTCTACATTTATTCGGAACGCTTATACTTCAAGTTATTCAAACGGCACACTAATTAGAGAGTAATATGATAACGACTGGGATTGAATCTAGAGTAAAGGTTCAAGATATTGTTTCTAATCAAGTACCATCATTTATTTCGGATGAGAATCCGAAATTTGTTGACTTTTTAAAAACATATTATGTCTCTCAAGAATATCAGGGTGGTCCTACAGACTTATCGGATAATTTAGACCAATATTTAAAATTAGATAATCTGGTACCAGAAGTCATAGTAGATAGTTCTACTACAGTGGGTATTACTACAGTTGGTGACAAAACAATTAATGTTACTAGTACGAAAGGATTTCCACAAGAATATGGGTTAATTAAAATTGATGATGAAATTATTTCATATACGGGAATAACTACAAATTCTTTTACAGGATGTATTCGTGGATTTAGTGGTATTACAAATTATCACAATATTCTTGATAAAGAAGAAATTGTATTTAATAGTACATTAGCATCTTCTCATAATAGTGCTACATCTATAGAAAATTTAAGTACTTTATTTTTAAAAGAATTTTTTGAAAAGGCAAAATTTACTTTTGCAAATGATTTTCAAGGAAGAAAATTAACTGATAATTTGAATGTAGGCAATTTTATAAAAGAGATAAAATCTTTTTATGCATCAAAGGGAACTGATGATTCTATAAAAACTCTTTTAAGAATTTTATTTGGAAAATCAGGTAAAACGATAAATTTAGAACAATATCTTATTAAACCATCAGATGCTTCTTTTACTAGAAGAGAAGTGCTAATTGTAGAAGCAGTTAGTGGAGATTTATCGAAGTTAAAAGGTCAAACAGTCGTAAAAAATACTGATAGTGAGACTAGAGCTGTTGTATCTGAGGTAGAGCCTTTTACTAGAAGAGGAATTCTTTATTATAAATTAAATCTGTATGTTGGATATGATGATAAGAGTGCTATTGAGGGAACATTTGAAATTACTCCTGCAACTAAATCTCAGGATAAAGTTCTTCCAGGATCTTCAGTTATTACGGTAGACTCTACAAATGGATTTGATCCTAGTGGTACCATATATTCTGGCAATAATATCATAGTATATACTGAAAAAAACTATAATCAGTTTTTAGGTTGTAGTGGAATAGAAAATACAATTAATAAAACTGATAATATTAGATCTGATAAAATTTACTATGGATATGAAAATGGAGACACATCCAAAAAATGCGAATTTAGAATAACCGGTGTTATATCCGATATTGACGATTATGAAGATGATGGATCAATTCCAATTTCTAAAAATCAAATTTTAACTGTTAAAAATATTGGAGATTATATAACAAATCCAATCAAAAAGTCAAAAAAAGAAATTTTTGCAAATTCTTGGATTTATAATACTGCACCAACAGTTGATATTGAAGAATTTGGTGCAGATATAAGACTTAAAACCAGTATTGACAAATCTCAATTTAAAGTTGGTGATAGGATTGAAATAATCGATAAAGCTTCATATGATGTAGTATATCCATTGGCAGATACCGACATTCCTTTTATCTTAAATATTCAACCCGATGATGATGGATTGGATAGGACATTGACACTGGGCAATTTTATTTACAATCCAGACCCAAATAAACTTTACTCAATACGAAGAAGGGTCAATAAAGCGTTTAGTAAGTATGTTCCAATTGAGTATGGAAATCATAATATAATTTCAGACATTCAAAACATCTATACTGATGGAAATTCTTACGCATATGTTGCTTCGAATTCATTACCATCAAGTAGTTTTGAAGAGTCCGAAACTTATACTATGCCAGAAAATGATGAAGGAGTCGTTCCTTCAGTTCCTTTTGTTTCTGATATTGAACAGGAAATTTATAGGTATCAATTAGATCCTACAGTTATTAATCCCCTTCAAGATGTTGATGAAGATACTGTAAATTCTACTGGAGTACAAGAATTTACTACGATAAAATTAAAAGATAAAGTGAAATTTTTATCTGGTGATAGAATATTTTATGAACCAGAAACTGATCCGATTATTGGTTTATCTACAGGATCTTATTATGTTGAAGTCATATCAAATCCTGGACAAGAAGATGATAGAAAGAAATTAAAGTTATATACATCAAGATCGCATATTGCATCTGATACACCTAGCCTTAAGATGCGTGAGCCAACTTCTGGTATTGGTACTCATACATTTACTTTGTTTGATCATAAAACAAATTTAATAAAACCAAAAAAAGCATTTAAAAAGTTTAGTTTAAATCCAAATTTAAAATCTGGGACCAGAGAAGAAACTACTCCAGGAGAAACTGGTGTATTAATAAATGGCGTCGAGATAAGTAATTATAAAACAGACGAAAAAATATATTATGGACCATTAACAAATGTTTCTGTACTTATTGGTGGAAGTAATTATGATGTATTAAATTTACCGAAAATATCAACAGCAAGTCCTTCGAATGGATCTGATGCAAAGGTCCAACCTGTTATTTCAGGAGAACTTAAACAAATTATTGTAGATTCTTCTACATCAAATTTTAATATAAAAAGTATTACTGGTGTTAATATTACTGGAGGAAATGTTAGTGGTGGATCATATGAAGCTGTTCTTGTCAAAAAAAGAACAGAGCATTTATTTGATGCAAGACCTACTACACAGGGTGGTGGTATTAGTACATCAACAAATCAATTATCTTTTATTGAAGATCACAATTTTGTTAATGGGCAAGAAGTAGTATATAGAAATGAAACATCAAGTGGTAACGTTGGAATTGACACTGATGGTAATAATATTAATGATGCAACACTCATAAACAATTCAACATATTTTGTAAGAGTTGATAACAATATTACTGTAAAACTTTTTGATAATTTTGATGATTATACAAATAATACAAATTCAATTAAATTTGGAGCAGATTCTCCCGGATATGAATATGGAGGAATTCAAAAATTTGTATCTGGAGAAATAATTAATACTCTAAGTGAAATTAAAATTTTAGATCCAGCAAAACTTACAAATAGAAAATTAATCGTTAAACCTGTCGGAATTAATACTTTTAATAATACAATTAATTTCAAAAATCATAATTTTGAAACGGGAGATTTGATAGATTATCGTTTTGAAGATTCTGCGATTGGAATTAGTACTAGTGTTGGTCTTTCCACAGAAAAAAGTTATTTGATTTTAAAAGAAGATTCTGATTCATTTAGAATTTGTGATGCAGGAATTGGTGGAACAATAACTAGCAATTTTGAAGAAAAAAGATATGTACAGTTTGTATCTAAAGGATCTGGATATCAATATTTTAAGTATCCAGATATTGTAGCAACTATTGATTTTGTTAGTGCTGGTATTGGTTCAACATCTCAAATTCAATCTGTAGAATTAACACCTGTTGTTAAAGGTTCTATTGTTGATGCATATCTATATGAAAATGGAACTGGATATGGTTCCGATGTTATCAACTTTGAAAAAACACCAAATATTAAAGTAATTGAGGGACAAAAAGCTCAGATAGATCCAATTATATCATCTGGACTGTTGATTGATACTAATATTCAATTCCAAGGATATGACTATTTTTCTCCTCCAGATTTAACATTATTCGATCCAACGAATTCTGGAACTGGTGCAAAATTAAGAGCAGTTTCAACCGATGGTAAAATTACCAAAGTAATCATTGAAAATGCTGGTAGGGGTTATTCTAATAATAGTAGGATAGAAATCACAAATAGTGGTAGTGGTGTCCTGTTTGATTCAAATGTTAGATCTTTAAATATTAATAATGTAAACAAAATAGAAGAAAAGCAATATGAAGTCTTTAGAGAAAATAAATTTAGAAATGGTTTAGATTACTCTGTTTCTGGATATTATGATAAATTAAGAGAAATATTTGGAGATCACGAAAATAAAAATTCTGGAATTATTGGGTGGGCATATGATGGCAATCCAATTTATGGACCATTTGGACCTTCAGATCCAAAAGTATTGACTTCAAGTACAAAGAGATTAATATCTGGATACAATTTAAGCATATCTAACATACCCGATAGACCATCCGAAACAAAATTCCCCTTAGGATTTTTTACTCAAGATTACATATTCGATGGAAATGGTGATTTGGATGAGAATAACGGAAGATTTGCAAAAACTGCAGAATTTCCAAACGGAACTTATGCATATCATGCAACATTAGATGTCTTCTTGAAGCCATATTTCCCATATTTTATTGGAAATTCTTATAGAACAAATCTCTTAGAGGAGAATAAGACATTAAACCAAGATTTTGATGTTAATAATTCTGGATTATTGAGAAATACTTTCCCACATAAAGTTTCGGAGTTAAATGCAAATAATGATTATATTATAGAAACAAATGAAATTGCCGACCAAAGAATAAAAGTAGAGTCCATTACTAGTGGTAGTATCTCTTCTATAGAGATAATAGATGGAGGGCAAAAGTATCAGATTAAAGATGCTTTAGTATTTGACGAAAAAAATACAAATGGTGGAGGAGCAAATGCAGAAGTATCTCTCATTGAAGGAAAAGAAATTCAATCTATTCAGCAAAATATAACTTCTTTCCCACAAGCAAAACTTGTTTGGGAAGATTCCGACAATGTTAGAGTGTTTACTAATACCCCACATGGACTTTCTTCTGGGGATTATGTTTCAATTTCTGGAATTTCTTCAATAATTCCATCACCATCTACACTTAAACTGGATAGTTCATATAAAAGAATAACAGTTGATAGTCCGGTCATTCTTCGTCTAGAAGACACTATACAGACAGGTTCTGCTACTACAGAAATATATGTTTCAAATATATCAGAATCTATTCGTATTGGAAATGAAATATTGATTAATGATGAAACACTAGAAGTTCTCAATATATTCCCAAATAAAAATGTACTGAGAGTAAAGAGAGGTAATGCTGCACTACAACATAGTATAGGAACTGCAGTTACTGCTAAAAATTATAGTTTCACAATTCAAGAAAAATTTGATTATTTTGATTCTGAGTTAGATGAAAAAATTTATTTTAATCCAAATAACTCTGTTGGAATTGGAACTACTTTTGGAGACACTCATGATGTAACTTTTGACTTTGGGTCTGAGTCCGTATCCAGATCAATCCCAATGGGTAGAATTTATCTGGAAGGGCACAAATTCTCAACGAATGATAAAGTAACTCTAACACCCAATACTGCTGGCATTTCTATTGAAAATAGTTATGGAGAGACTTATGCTTTTGACCAAAATAGCGAATATTACATCATTAACGAATCACCAAATACAGTGGGTATCAAAACTCATTTATTTACTGACGTTACTCAAACTCGTACAGCACAATTCACGGATAGTTCAAACCTTGATATTGTACAGTTTTCTCCAGCCCATTCTATAGGAGTTCGAGTTGGAGATAAAATTACCATTGCAGATGGGATACCGGAAATTTTTGCGGATACTACTAAAACTGCATTTATTGTAGAATCTATCAGTGACACACAATTTCGTCTTGACAAGTATCTTAATGGTAGCAGCACCGCATCGGCAAATGCGGTCCTTAGTAGGCAAAGTGGTCCAGTCTATTTCGTAGGAAACGGTGACGATAGTGATGAGTATTTACTGACTCATGCTAATGAGAAAGAAACCGCAGATATTGATAAAATCACTGCAACCGTTTCTGTATCAACATCTCATGGTCTCACAAATGGTGATATTGTTAAATTGCAGGTAGAGCCTAATCTGAATGTTGGCATCGGAACTTCTACAATTGTCAATGTTATAAGAAATCAAAATCTTACTATTGGTATAAACACTGTAGATTCTAGGGTGACATATGTTCCGGGTTCAAGTTCAACCCCACAAACAGATCCTTGGGTTTTTACTACATCTCCACAAAAACACAATTTTAAAAATGGTGATAAAGTAATATACTCTCATGCAAATGGAGAAGTTCTTAGATATGGATCCGAACTATTTGATATCAGTACTTGGAATTTATTTGCTACTCAGAAGAACCCAGAAATGCAAAATGTTGCATTTTATGTTCGTGTTCTTAATGAAACTGATTTCACTGTAAGTGAAACATATGATGATGTCTTTAAACCATCTATTACTGGAAGTACTACTTTATCAATAACTAATGTTCGTATTATTAGTGTTTTAACAAATAATGGACATATTTGGACACTAGTAAATCCACAAATTGAAGTTACTAAAGGAAATAGTCTCGTATTTGATCTTTCCGACACATCACTTTCCGGAAATAATTTCAAAATTTACTACGATAAAGAGTTTAATAATGAATTTATATCCATAGGTACCACTTCGGTATTTAATGTTGTCGGAACAGGAACTGTAGGAGTTACATCTACTGCAACATTAACAATTAATTATTCCGAAAACTTCCCAGAAAAATTATATTATAACTTGGAAAGTTCTTCTGGAGTAGGTGTAAACACAGCAGATAAAGATATTATTAATTATAATGAAATTTTATATGTAGATAGTAACTATACTGGAACACATACAGTTTCTGGTATTGGATCTACTGCTGATACAACATTTACAATTTCTTTAGAAAAAGAAAGTGAAAAGGATGGATATTTGAAAGCAGATTGTACACATTTAAAATACGATACAACTTCTTCTACTGCTTTTGGAAAAATTAAAAATATCGATATCATATCTCCAGGACAAAATTATAATAAACTTCCACTAATTTCAGATATTTCTTCTAAGAATGGGCAGGGATTTGAGTTAATTCCAACTTCAAATAATATTGGTAAAATTAATGATGTTGATATTTTGAATGTTGGTTTTGAATATTCTTCCGATAAGACTTTAACACCAAATGCATTCATAGCACCTAAAGTAACACTCAGAAATTCGAATGTTGTCAGATCCATTGAACTAGTAGATGGTGGTAAAAATTATATTGAAACTCCATCTCCAGTTCTTGTCGATTTTAATACTAGACAAAAAATTACTGGTGGAAATATCGAATTAAATGTTACTGCAGAATCCATAACGTCTGTCAATGTTTTAGATACTCCATATGGAGTTAGTTCTGATGCAGAACTTTTTGTTGAAAATAATTCAAATGGAATTAGTATTCTAAAAGTAGAATCAAATAATACTGGAATTTTTACATGTGTTTTAAGTACACCTTTAATAGGATTTTCGCCAGATTCTCGACTCAATGTTGGAGATGAAGTCTTTATTGAAGGAATTCAAAAATTTAGCACATCTGGAGATGGATTCAATTCATCAGATCTTGGTTATAGATTCTTTAAAGTAACTGGATACGATACGTCTCAAAGTGATGATCGTGTAGAGATTAGTGTATCCGAATACACTTCAAATACTGGAATTGCAAAGACAATTCAAGATTCTTCGGGTACTATAGTTTCTAAAAAGAATTATCCACAATTTAAGGTAAATACAAATCCATCACTGTTCTTCCCAGGAGAACAATTATTAGTAGATAATAATGAGGTAGATTTGAAAGTTGAATCTCATTCGAATACAACTGACCTAAACATAAGTGGTTCTTTTGATCTACTGATAGATCAAAAAATAACCGGTAAGACATCAGGTAATATTGCATTTGTATCTAAGATTGAAAAAATTGATGCAAGATATAAAGTAAATTATTCAAATAAAAAGTCTTTTGGATGGAAATCTAATACTGGAAGATTGAGTGAAGATTATCAGGTTCTTCCTGATAATGATTATTATCAGACTCTTTCATATTCTGTTAGAAGTCCCATGACTTGGGAAGAAATCAAGTCTCCAATTAATAGACTGGCACATGTATCTGGAATGAAAAATTTTGCAGATAGTGAAATAATGACAGATGGAGAAATTGTTAGTGGCATCTCCACAGCAAATACAGATCTTGATGTTTTCTTAGATATAATAGGGGAACAAAGAGTCGATACTGTACATAATTTTGATTTTACAAAAGATATTGATGTAGTTGATAATACATCAAAATTCTTAGAGTTTGAAAATTCCACATTTATTCCATATACAAAGGCAAAAACAAATGTTGTTTTGAGTGTTGATGATATTTCTCCACAATTCTCCCAATTTGAATCAAGTCCTCTTACTTATAAAAATGTTCTTGAAATCAATCCAAATAGAGACTATAGAAATTATACATTTAAGGTTAGAGACATTGATAATACGCAAGTACAGTTAACTAGATTGTCAATTCTGTCTCATCCAAATGGAAATTCATATATCAATGAACAAGAAACTTTAGTTAATGTTGGTATAGGTTCTACTCATATTGAAGGAGAATCTTATGGCGACTTTGAATTAGTAAGAACCGAATTTGAAGAAACATATTTAAGATTTACTCCAAAGGATCCATTCAGAAAAGATTATGACATAAAATATCTTGAAAAGAGATTTGGTGATAGTACATTAGGCACCGCAACAACTTCCGTCGGATTTGTTGATTTAATGAGTTCTGTTACTGGAGTAACAACTGGTGCAGGTATTGGGACAGTAATTAATGTAGCAAAAACTGATTACAATTCTATTGTTGCCGATATTTTCCTTAATACATTAATTACGGATAAAATTAATTTTGTTAGATTATATGCAACTCACGATGGTACAAATACAAATATTTCCGAATACTATTACGATTCGACAGGATTTAATCGTTCAGCAGAACCAATTGGCATATTTACATCAGTAATTGATGATTCTGGGAATCTGAAAATTGAATATGAAAATAACGAGGAAATTGAGACTGTTGTATTAAGAGCAAGATCGATTGCATTTGGCTCTGATGCTAGTACTCTAAATGGAGATACATATCGTTTTAGTTTACCAAATCAACCAGCAACATTTGAGAGAAGTTCGACTTATCAATCAAAATATGTAACCGTAACTGATGCCACTGGACCAATTGAAGTATTTTCTTTAGATAAAAATTTATTTGATGCAACTTCTGGAATATTTGAGGTTAAAACTGATGCAGGTGCGCTTACTGAATATACTGGATCGATATTGTATGATGTAACATTTATTCACGATAATACAAACACTTATACTCAAGAAGGTCCTGCATTATATGCAATAGATGATCCTACTGGAATAGGAACTTTTGGTGCAGAGTTGAATGGTAATGATTTCAAAATTCTGTTCTATCCAGATAGACTTGGTAGTGGTACAGGCGATGTAGAAATAAGTGTATTAGCAGAATGCTATTATACCGATTTAGATACTATTAATATTGCACCAGATTTGCAGTATGGTTCGGTAATTGAAAGTTTGAAAACAAGTCAATATCTTGCGCTCGAAGGTGAGAGAATTAACAAAAAGAACTTTATTTTACGTAATGAGCAGACACCTATTTTTGCAAAAACAATTGATCCTGGCAATACTACTAATTTTAATCCCGTTACAGGAGTATTTACGGTACCAAATCATTTCTTTAGTAATGGTGAAGAGTTAATCTATACTCCTCAGTCCACATTCATTGGTGTTCCTGCAGAACCAATTGAACATGGTGGTAGTGACGTACCGACAACAGTATATGCAGTAGTTGGTGAATTTGAATTTGATACATTTAAAATTTCATTAACCAAAAATGGAACTCCATTAACTGGTTATGATAATACTGGTTCCGGAAATGCTCATCAGTTTGCGATGAAAGAAACTTTGAGCAAAGCAATCATCACTCTTGATGGTATGGTTCAAAGTCCTGTAGCATATACAAATATAAGTCACACTCTAACTGGAAATGGTGGTGCAATTAGCGCAACAGCATCAATATTTGCATTAAGTGGTATTGGAACTGTAAATGTTTCTGATATTCTTAAAGTAGATGATGAATTCATGCTTATTCGATCGGTCGGTCTTGGAGAGCAGAATATAGGACCAATAACCGGAAGCGGCACCCACAAATTAGTCTCAGTCGAAAGAGGCGTATTAGGAACAACTGAAACAACTCATAATGACAATACATCTGCCAATGTATTTAAAGGTTCTTATAATGTTGTTGGAGACGAAATTCATTTTATTGATGCACCAAAAGGTAATGCATCAGTTACAAGAACTGAAAATAACCTAAGATTCCAAACTTCAGAATTTGCAGGCAGAGTCTTCTTGAGACAAGATTATTCTACCAATAGAGTTTATGATAATGTATCCAATGAATTTAATGGAATAGGAAGAACATTCTCTCTGACTGTTGATGGTAGTGATCAAGTTGGTATTGGAACAAGTGGCGGAAATGGCATTGTTCTGATAAATGGAATATATCAAACACCTGAAGCGGACAACAATCCAAATAATAACTTCGAAATAATTGAAGATGCAGGAATTTCAAGTGTTCGTTTTACTGGATATATTGGAGAAGGTGGGGTTGTTGGATCATCTAAAACAGATGTGAACGCAAATCAGGTTCCTAGAGGTGGAATTATTGTTTCTCTTGGATCTTCTGGTGGTCAAGGATATGCACCTCTTGTGGGTGCAGAGATTGATTTGATTACTGATTACCATCATGATACCTCAAATGGAATTGATAATGGAAAAATACAAGAAGTTGCGGGTAAATTTGTTACTGTAACATCATTTGATGTTATACTTGATCAATATGTAAATACAATTAATGGAATTAGCACCTCCAATATTGCAGGTATTACGACTGGAATGGAACTTCTTAATAGTGATCAAATATATTATCTAACTAAAATTTATCAATATTATGAAGATGTTAATGATCCATCCAAATGGACAATTCAATTAACTAAGAACCCAGTAGGAGTACAACCAAGTGATGGTCTATTTAATGTATCCTTTGGTTATAGAAAACCTCTTGGAGGATCTGGTTATTTTAACAATCCAACAGTTACTATTGTTGAGGATTGTCTTGCGATTCCAGGTGTTGGTCAAACAGCAGTTATTACTGCAACAGTAGGTGCGGGTGGAACTGCAATATTTAATATTGATACTCCAGGAGCTGGACATGCGGATTATCCACAGGCATTCGTCTCCGAACCTTCTTATCAAAATCTCGAAGTTGTTGGAACTTCAAGAGTAGGTCTTGGTGCTACAACTGATACAGGTATAGGTCTCTTGATGGATATTGAAGTTGGTGCAGCATCAACTACGGTAGGAGTTGGTTCTACTGCATTCGATGTTACTGGATTTAGTATAAAGAGACCAGGATATTCTTTCAAAAAGGGTGATAAGTTTACTCCTGTAGGATTAGTAACTGCTATGGGATTATCTTCACCAATTGAACCAATTGAGTTTGAAGTAGTTGATGTTTACAACGATACTTTTGCATCATGGCAATTTGGCGAACTTGATTTCATTGACGCAATTACACCATATCAAGATGGATTTAGAACAAGATTCCCATTATTCTATCTTGGAGAACTGTTCAGTGTC
>CENS01016709.1_pt1 | contig 14649 bp, 18 predicted proteins | sample 530201 | NCBI WGS metagenome assembly CENS01 (sample SAMEA2619747, study PRJEB7988) | marine metagenome | biome: marine biome (ENVO:00000447); feature: surface water layer (ENVO:00002042); material: "saline water (ENVO:00002010), including plankton (ENVO:xxxxxxxx)" | depth 5 m | reverse complement strand
CCCGAAGGCGTTTCTTGTACCTGATTGAAAGGAAAGATGGAAGGTTCTTGATCTGGTACATCTAGGTCCACACCCAGATCACCCCCGCCAACAGCTAAACGATTGACCTTTTCGCCTGTTGCGGATTTACTGATTGATGTGTCGTAAAAGTACTCACGTTTGGGATACTCTCCCGATGGATCAGCAAAACCTTCTCTTGCGATTCCTTGTGTTACTTCTTTGGCGATTCCAGTTTTATTGATTCGCGTTTGATATTCGTCTGAAAAATTTGTCATGAGTTTATCTCATCCACAGTAAATGGACCCCTAGTCAACGGCGCAGTAAACTTAGAATCTTTGTCAAAGTTTGCTTTGACATATGCACGAACATCAAAGCCTGGATCATTTGTAATTGCATCAATATCGGAATGTCCAACAATTTGACCTCCAGAAAATACGTCATAAAACGATCGACAAAAGTGATCGAATGTGTTAAACTGAGAACGTGTTAACGACTGTACCGATAAGAAATCCTGAATATTTCTTGTTTCGCTAGGAGCGTTGATACCGCCCACAAACACAATAGCAAGACTCCTTACATTGTGATTGTTGAAAATAGAATGTTCACCTTCTTTATTAGCCGGTCGACCTCGTTGTAAAGATCCGTCTCTTCGAATTACATAGTGGTACCCAATACCTTTCAGATCAGCCGCGAGATGTTGTTCATTAATCTCCTCACTACCGATGTTTTTATTGGTAGGTGTTTCTGTCCAGTGTACCACGACTTCTGTAATTTCTCGTTTGATATTGCGTAGTTCGGCTTGCAATTCTTCGACCGATGATATATATGGGAATATTGGATCACCTTGTCCGTCTCTCCATTCTTTTTCAAAAGAACCTATGACATAAGGTTCACCAAATACATCGTTTTCCAGTTCAGGTGCAGTTGCTTTGGTTATCGTTGTGTCTATGGTCTTTAGGAATGCGCGAATCTCCGCAGCCGGTTTACCCGTAGACTGAAACAATAGTTCTATCGCCTGAGAAAACTCTTGTGAGTTTCCCTGTGAAAGATTGATCACTCTTTTGATATCTGTGTCTGTAAGTTTTGGCGCAAATCTTTTGACTTGTCTCTTCAAGTCAGTCAAAGTCTCTGTACTAAGTTCTTGAACGATACCGTTAACGCCATCCCCAGCGACTCGTGATTGAATCAAAGAGTTTCTTTCTTCCGCAAGTGCTTGATATTGATTTCTTAAATTTTGTTGTTCTTGTGCCGAAGAAATTACTTGATCACCATCCTTTCCGCCAGACAAATCTGAGAAATCTTTTTTCGATGCTTCAGTAGTTAAAATTTGTTTGATCTCTTTTTCGTTTGTTACCAACTCACTTAATGATTGTAGTGGATTCGTCTTTACATTGTTTAACATGTTAAAGAACTCACTATCACCTGTAGGCATATTTTCTGAAGTAAATGTATCAGTAGTAAACTCACCAAAGTTGGGATCAGTGTCATCGTTTTCGATAGAAGAGGGTAATCCAGTAATTGTTTTGTTAATGTCGGTGATAGAACCAACCAAGGTTTCTAGTTCGTTCGTTACACTAGACACAGCATCCGTTGCAAGAGAATTAATAGTGGATGCAGTAAATGCACCAAGTTTACCCTCAAGACTCTTTCCTGTATTCAACAAGCCTTCGGGAGATGCATCTGTAACAGCTTTTTGTAACGAACCCTTTAGATCTCCCGCAGCCAACTCAGTCGCTGTCCCAAGACCTGTAATCAATTGAAGAACTGAGGCGATGGTGCCTGTCACACCCCCAGAAGCATCTAAACTAGATGTATCTGGTATTGCAATACCATCGGAGTCTAAGACAAACTGAACTTCAACCTTCGAACCAAACGCACCCGTAATCTGCGATACCTGTTCATTAACCATGTCATTGGTCATATTCTCAAGACTGTTTGCACCATCGGTCAACAAACCTTCAGTCGTGGTGTTGTTCAGTTTGTTCTGATATTTGTCAAACTTAGAGTTGAGAGATTGTATGCCACCATTAATTTCATTCTCTATCGCGCCCGCCTGAGTCTCGATGGATTGTCGACGCGATTCAAAGGCTTCTGCGGCGCCACGATCAAGAACATCTGAACCAAGACTATTTGCGTTCTTCTTGAGCTGATCCTTTAACTTTGACTTATCTGTCATACAAACACCTCATCATATGCAATTTGTGCAAGGTTCTCTGTGTCATTTGTTGTGAAAAGATAATATTCGTTTATTGCTGAACTTGCTGCAGCGATGTCTTCTGTGTTTTTCAATTTTCGGTTTGCAGAACTAAATCGATTTCGTAATTCATATAACACATACTGTAGTTGTGTAGAGTAGAGTCTCCAATCGACAATGGGTTGAAAACTCTGAGAAAAGGTTAACAAGTTATTGAACCGACTACCTACGGTGTTGGATCGGTCCCAACCCGCAATGCCAATAATAGTTTCCTCTTCTGTCGCATTGTATGTTGCAAATTTTGACACACCCTGAAGCCCACCTGTAATTGCAGCAGAGTGAATAAGATTGTATCCATTGTCTAGAAAAAATTTCATGGATTGTTGACGACGCAACTGCACACCAGTGGTTCTTTCCAAATCATTCAACAACACTTCGGTCACACTGTTTTGCAAACGTGTAGAAGTTTCGGTGTTACCGATTTTACCGGTCTGAATATTTGTTGGAAATTCTACACGTGGTAAAGTTCCCATGACCAATGGAATCTGAGATGACTTACCGTCAAGAAATATTCCGAAAACAAAAGACCCCGCCAAGATTTGTGGTATTCTACCATATCCGGACACACCACCCTCAGTCGATGGGATCATGACCTGTGCCCACGGCAAGTCCTTCTCCGGTATTTCAGAAATCTTAGGATTGTGTACACCGTTGATTCGAACCTTCACTCGACCTTCAAGCCCTGCGGGTGGTTGTGCGTTGATGACTGTGCCGAAAAACCACCGAGCATCGTCGCCATAAAACTCTTTGTTGATTGGTCTTAAAATATTCATAGTGCAAAATCGCTCGGTAGATCACCCAACTTAATGAGTCGTGCAGTAACACGATGATTATCATTAGACATGCGATGAAAAGTATTGGTCAACAGATAGTCACCACTTTTTTTCATATCAATTGATTTACTTACATCTTTCAAATCACTCTTTGTGTTTGGATTCAGAAAGATAGTGCGTAACCTTCGGCCGGGCGATATACGTTTTTCTAAGAAAAGTGCGCCATTCATTTCAACGTCGATCACATTTTTTCGGAGAATCTGTCGAATCACCTTATTCTTTATTTTCAATCTAGATTCAGATAAAACATTGCCTATAATCTGTGGTTCTTCGTCGTGATAACTTTTAAACTGGTTGTACGTTTTAGATGAGGTTACTTGATGAATATTTATTGCATCGTATTCGTCCGATGGTTTTCCGCCTATCGTCAACGACGGATCGAAAATACTTTGATTTTCTGATCTTGACATCACACCGGAAGTATAGAAATCCTCTAGAATTTCTCGTACAGTAATATGTGAAGAAAACGATTGACCTGTCCCTGCATCTATGTTAGTGTATGCAGAACCTATACCACCTTCTTCATACAACGACAACATATCGTCTGCATCAACTTCTTCAAAATTCTTTATCTCGAAATATATTCGCAACCCTTCCATTTCGTTGTCGCCACTGGCGGTCGCATCGTTAAATCTCAAAGGCAATTTTTTATTGATGGGTTCTTCCTGCAACAATTTGTCCAATGATGTTAAATAGAGATATGGGCTGTAAAGATCACCCGACAAAAACGAGGGTGCCGCAGTGCGAGTAGTAATTCTGGTTTGTAACCAGTTAATAGTTTCAAGAGGACTCATGTAGGGAACAATAAACTTTCTTTCTCCTTGTGCACTCCTTTCGAAGTAAGAAGATTTTATAACAGTCTTGCCCAGATCACGAGCAGCCACATCTACAATCGCGTCTTCCAAAGTTGATTCGTATGAACGACTAATCGACTTCATGGCATTTACATATACATGATCTTCTACAAGATCAACAGACAATATCTCACTCCGTTCATTGTTTTTTTCTACGTCATTTATCTTTGAAAAGAAAAATGTTTTCTCGATAACTCCAAGTAATGGATCGTTACCGTCAGATACAACGATACTAAGACGTTCTGTACCGGACGTAGATAAATCGTTTCGCAATCCAAAGTCGTCAATCAAGACAATTCGTGCATCAATATAAGGTTTATGAAGACTCTCATAGAACACAAGTTCGATAATATTATTACGGATATCAACCACGTTCGACTGTTCCTTATCCCCAGAAAGGATAATATCAGCATTGAGTATCGTATAACGTGATTGATTTAATGACATTAAGTTTCAGCCAAGAGTCGTTTGAGTTGACCAACCAAATTGTCTACCTCTTCTTTTCGTATCACTCTGATTCTTTTTGATGCGTCGTTCTCATCAAACAAAAAATCCAGATTTGTCTTGAGGGTCGCGCCTGACAGATCGTCAAAGTATTTGTCTAACCGTTCACCTGAATCGTTTTCATAATGATGTGTCCCTTCCCACTCGTAGACAGTGTTTGTTAACGATGCGCCCAATTGCAAGGGATCTGAACTATCTGGCGTTTGATACGCAAGGGTGGTACCCGTTCTTATATCACTGTCAGACGAAATAACAATTTCGCCTACGTTTAGATTTTTACGAACCACAACACCCTTTTTCCCACTTACAAGAACCGGTGTACCTACAGGATAGATGTCCGCAAACTCAGATGAGGAATCCGCTGTGGATATCATAAGTTTGGCTACATAGTTTTTATAGAAGTGGTTAGTGCCTCGATCAACAATTTGTTGAGCGGTCATCGGCCAACCCGTCTCCCGCAAGGTTTCGTTCATTAAAAAGAATGTCCAATCATATGTACTCTTTTCGTATAGTCGATATGATAACGTGTCTGGACGATCTCCATCGCGAATCTCATACTCTAGGTACGCAGATATGTCGTCACGATACAGATCGATTAGATCAGAATACTGAGAGAGTTTCTGAAATGAGACGGGTTGTTTTTCGTCTCCGAAAATATAGGCGACTTTTGGGAATGACTGAAAGTAATTTGACATTAGAAACCTTTACGAATCTTTGATTTATCTAGTGCACTGATTTCGCGGAAAGTCAATGCAACGTCTGCTTCTATGAATTCTGTACCATCATATAATCCAGTTGCGGTAGCATTAAAAGTAGTATTCACATCTTGAAGATAACATCTTTGTATATCGAAGCCAGGATTATACCCACTGCGGTTTTTGATGTCAATTGTAAATACATTAGGAAATTCATACGCAAAGGGAGCTCCGTCTGGAGTTATCTTGATTGCTTCGGGATATACTTCTTGTCGGAAGAATCGAATAATGTTTTTTATTTCTCGTTGTTCTTCTCTACTCTTTGCAATCATCTTAAATGTGAACTGGAATGATCGCATGTTGACCTTTTCAAACAACACTCGTTCGTTCGGTGCGGTTGCGACCCTCGTTGCAGCACTAGCAATTGCACCAGTTTGATCCGCGACGTTCCCACTCGCAATTGCTCCAATACCACCAGCGACGAGTGCTCCACCACCAGCAATTTTACCCAATGCGGCTGAAGCAAGACCCCCCGCTGCGGCAGGCAGAGCCTTACCAGCGGCGTTTACAGCAAGTGCTTTAGCTGCACCACTTAGTCTACCATTGTCCATCGATACTTGGTTCATGTCTCCAGCTGCACCTAGTAGACCTATATCGACCTGATTATATTGTACACCGTCTTGATATTGTAATCCACGAAACATCGGCAGAGTTACAGACCCAACTGGATTATCTGCATTCATGTTTTCATAAGATTTTAAAAACGATTTAATTATACCCTGTTGTTCTTCGGTTTCTTGTGCGGCTCTTCGTTCAGCATCATCTCTAATTTCATCTAATTGTTCGTTCGCTTCATCGATTAATCTTTCTCGAATGGGTTTATCAATATAATTTTCTAAATCGAAAATTCCGTCAATTTTATGTGCGGTAAAAGTAATCTTTGCGGGAGCACCGGAGATACCACGCAATGGATAAGAATAGTTTCGATTCGTCTCTTCAACCAAAACGGGCACATCATTTGGTTCTGGATTTTCGTCCGCCGTCGCAGAAGATTCCGCTAAGACGATCTCTTCTTCTGGTCTAGGATTGACCTGTTCCTTTCGATTCTGTTCTCGACGTTCTTTGCGTAATTCGCCAGGATTCTTCATATTTGAACTCTAAATAAATGAATTATTGTAGATGTATTTATAGGGAAACAGTGGCGTATAAAGGTAAATTCACACCCAAGAATAAAACGAAATATGAAGGTGACCCTACGAGTATTATTTATCGCTCTATGTGGGAACGTCATTGTTTTCGTTGGTGTGACGAAAACCCCAAGGTTCTCAAGTGGAGTAGTGAAGAAGTCGTCATCCCTTATCTGTATGAGGTTGATCGAAAGTACCATCGGTACTTCATGGATCTCAAGATTGTCTTCGAGGAAAAGACTGTGTTGGTTGAGATCAAACCAGAGGCACAAACCAAGCCACCAACGGGGGGACGACGTACCAAACGGTATATCTCTGAGGGATACACATACGTCAAGAACATGAATAAGTGGGAAGCGGCCAATGAGTATGCACTTGACCGTGGATGGGAGTTCCAAATCTGGACTGAAAAGACTGAACCCCTCAAGTCAATGATCGGTAAACCGTTGAAGAAACTGAAACCCCTGCCAAAGTTTTCTAGAAAAAAGACTAAATAGATACATGACACATTTAAAAGACGTGAACGAATCCTACTGGCAACACCTGTGTTTTGCATGGAGTATTGCGTTTGTATTGTTTGTACACGGACTATTCCCAAACGTTTGGGTGGACAAGGCATCTAGGATGATTGAAAAACGTGGCAAGTAATTTATTTCAGAAGGTAGAGTTTGAAGCATTTCGTGCTGGCATTACGCCACGTACACGAGAATCTCGTGCGTGGTTCCGCAAGAAAGTGCAGAATATGCGGGTAAATAGGCGCGAATTAATGCGTTCAGATCCTATAGAAGAACGATCAAAATCCGTATCAGGTTCCATGTACATGTTCTTTTATGATGCTAAACATCGAGACACTCTTCCCTATTGGGATGCGTTTCCCTTGATTGTTGCGGTTGGTCCTGCACCAAAGGGATTCTATGGATTAAACTTACATTATCTACCCATACCTCTTCGCGCAAAGTTTCTTGACGGGTTGATGGACATCACGAATAATAAACGATTCGACGAATCAACCAAGTTTAACCTTTCTTATAATTTTCTGAAGGGTACTGCGAAGATGAGATACTTCAAACCCTGTTACAAACACTATCTCACCTCTCAGGTAGAAGGCAACTTGTCTTATGTACCTCCACCCGAATGGGAGATCGCTACTTTTCTACCAGCTGCACAATGGCAGAAGGGTGGTAGAAGTCAAGCATATGCAGACGCAAGGAAAATGATTTCATGAGATATCTAAGTCTAGACACACTGAAGTCTAAAGTAACTGCTGGTGGTGGGTTTGCAAACCCAAGTTTATATTATGTTAGATTACCCACTCTTAGTCTCAACAACGAACAGAAAAAATCTGTAGAGTTCTTTGTTAAAAACATTCAGTTACCGTCGCGTAGTCTAATGACTGTGTCAAGAGAGATCGGTTTAGATCAAACTCTTGTTCCATATGGATATAACAATCCGACTGTCTCTATGACTTTTCGTGTCATGAACGATCAATTAACTCGGCAATACATAGAAACTTGGCAACAGTTTATTACTGGACGATACAGTGACGAAGACGGCCATGTCAGTGTAGCATATCCAGAAGAATACATGAGAAGGATTCAAATCTTTCAATTAGATCGAGGTGTGTCCTTGCCTATTATCAATCGGTCACGTGAAGTTGGTCTTGGTAGTTTGTTAAATATTAACGTTGGCGCATCACTCAATATTGAAAGAAGTGGCGGAGCGGTATATCAGTGGAACTTAGAAGAGGCGTATCCAGTAAGTTTTACACAAGAGTCACTTTCCGATGACGCTAAAAACAGTATCAGTGAAATCAGTGTTACCTTCCAATATAGAAATTGGACAGGAACATCCGTTTCTACCGATCGTGTGTCATCAATTAAAACAGAAGTTGGCATTGGTCAAGACATTGAACAACGGGTTGGCAATAAGATCAGTAATTCAATTTATGATTTTATTAAGAGAAAAATTAAACTTTAAAGGATGATTTATCATGGCATTACCAAAATTAAATGATGTACCAAAATACTCATTGAAAGTTCCTTCAACGGGACAAGAGTTAAAATACCGACCATATTTGGTGAAAGAAGAAAAGGTTCTTTTAATCGCATCAAGTTCGGAAGATCCGCGACAGATTATGAGTGCAGTCTATGACACTATTACAGCTTGTGTTGAGGGAGTAGACGTTAACAGTTTAACAACATTTGATCTTGAATATATTTTTATTAAGTTGAGATCCAAGTCAACGGGAGAGAGTAGTGAGATCAATATTCAGTGTCCGGAATGTAATACAAGAAATTCTGTGACAATTCCATTGGAAGACGTTGTAGTCACAGAATCAAAAGCCGATCCAATTATAAAGTTGACGGACACAATTACTGTTGAGATGAAGTACCCTAGTTATCAAGATATCCCTGCGGACGCAGATGAAAGTGAAATGGCGTTTAGTATGATCGCGGGGAGTCTCAAGGCAGTAATCAGCAATGATGAACGTATTGACATTGAAGATGAATCGCCAGAAAGTGTGAGGGCATTTCTTGAGTCTATGACCCAAGATCAGTTTGTAAAGATTTCTGCATTTTTGAGTGACTCCCCCTCAGTCAAGTATGATCTTGAAATGAAGTGTACTGAATGCGAAGAAGAGAATACAATCGAGATTAAGGGGATGCAAAGTTTTTTTTGATATGCCTCGCGCATGAAGAATTGTCTAATCACTTTAAAGTGAACTTTTTGCTCCAGAGGCACCACAATTATACATTGACAGAACTAGATAATATGATTCCTTGGGAGAGAGAAGTTCACACAATTCTCTTATTACAGGCACTAGAAGAAGAAAAAGAAGCAAGAGAGAAATCAAAAAATGGCACTTACTCTGGATGACGTAGTACTAGAACAGATGGAAACCAATCAAACGTTGGGGATGTTGCACGACCAAACTATTCTCAACTTCCAAATGGACAACCAGTTCTTTGGTACGTTGGTTTCTCAGTTTGATGAGTTCATTGGTCTGATTAAACAACAGATGCGAATCTCTGCGGAAGAACGTAGAGAGTCTGCACGTCTTATTCCTCCACCCATACCACCTCAGACAGACGAAGACGATCAACCGAAGGTTGGCAAAATTGGTATTCCCCTCATCACTGGTACAGCGGCAATCATCTCAATGGCAGCTGGGGCGATACAGGGGTTTATTGACATCAATGCAAAAATCTTTTCTAGAACTGCCGAACGAATAAAATCAATTGGACAAACTATTCGTGGTTGGTTTACTGCGTTTGGTGATAGGATGAAAGCGTTTGGAACTAGTTTTGGTCGTATCTTCAATATAGGCGAAGACGCGTCAAGATTGGGACAGATGATTAAAGATTTCTTCGCACCTGTCCGAAACTTCTTTGCTAATATTAAAGCAAACCCTCTTGTTAAATTTGCTGGAACTATTGGTAGACTTCTTGGTAGACTAGTTTATCCTATCATGCTCGCGATTGATCTGTTCAAGGGTATCAGTGGTGAATTCAAACAGTTAGCACCCGATGCAACATTTGGCGATCAAGTCAAGGCCTTTGCCGAAGGATTTATCAAAGGCATTCAGTCATTCGTATTCTTCCCTGTAGAACTATTAAAAGATGTTTTGTCTTATCTGATTGGACTAATTCCGGGCACGGAGTTTATCACAAAGTTCCTTGATTCGTTTGACATCGTCGACATAGCCCAAGGGTTCACTGACTATATTTTTGACAACTTCGGGAAGCTTCCCGACGCAATAAAAATGACTTTCGAGATGATAGGTGATGGGATAATGTTTGTTGTAGACAAGGTCATAGAGTTTGGTAAAGGTCTCAAGGGTCTTTTTGATAACATTGATTTCTCTGGCGCACTTCGAGGTATGGTCAAAGCAATTCTACCACCACCCGACTTTGCATCATTTGAAATTCCTTCACTCGAAACGCCAATAGGAACACTTGGTGGTGGCAGTATCAACCTAAATCCTGTACCAGATTCTTTATACGAATGGGCAGGACTTGAAGCACCACCCAACCCCACAACGCCACCGCAAGCACCGACACCAGAATTAGAAGAAGAAATAAAGTCGGAAATACCGGAAAGAACAGCACGCCGTCGCCGTCGTCGAGAACCAGAACCCGAATACGACATTAAAGCAGAGGGGCGGAAAAGAAGAAGAGAAGAACAGAAGGCAATGATGCGGCGCGTCAGAGAAGATGCCGCATCGATGGGTCTTGATCCTAATAATCTAAAAGCAGAAGTGGTTGGAGGCGTTCCCATTTCTATCAACGGGCAGGATGTTCCAGCAAAAACATTGAGTGGTGAACCTAAGACGATTCCTGCGGAAAGTATTAGTACTGCGACTAATAATAATATAACGAATGAGTTGAATACTCAGAGTATTGATAATGTTGCGAGTTCACAGGTTGCCCCAGTAGTGATTCAAGACAACTCTGTGAATTCATCAAATCAAACTAATAACAATAATCAATCAGTAAGAATGCCCATGTCGTCGCCATTATATGACAATCGAACACGGGCGAGTGCTTATGCGACAGGTTAGTCCTCGTTTGCCAGTTTGGCAAAGAATGACATCGTATCTTCGTCGTCATCTGTGGCAGTCGATCGAGGTTCTGGGGCAGGCGTCGATCGCATTGGCGCAGATTCACGTACCTGTTCCAGTTCAACTTGTTGAGAAGTCGAACGAGGTGCTTCCTCACGACCCAACACAAGCATCAGACGAGCATTCAACTCATCATAAGTCTTGTAGTTCGAAGGATCAGTGAACTCGTTTAGATCGTACATTTGATTGTAGATTACTTCAAGTTCTTCATCACCATCTCGTAATGATGATGGCGACGAAAACTCTGACTTATCATAGTTACGATAACCTTCCACATTACGAATCTTCAACTTGAAAGATGCACCTTCCCAGAAGTCGAAGGGGTCCACCGGTGTCTCATCTTGAAACTGTGGTTGCATCATATCCATAATCTTATCAAAGATCTTTTTACCAAACTCGTACAAAAACACCTTACCTTCATTCTCAGGATTAGATGGATCAGACTCCACAAGAATATTGGTTACATAATGTAGACGACGCTTACGTTCCCGCACGAGTGCACGGTTGTCATCTGACTCAGTTGCCCACAACTGACTGTTCATCTCTGATACAGGGTCTTGTTGACCAATAGAAGTGAGAGACTTTTCGATATACCATTGACCAGTGGGGCCCTTGAACCCGTGATCCCAGTATCGAACGAATGGTACTTCACCATCCTTACCTGGCAAGAAACGAATTACTGCATAACCATTACCCGCCTTGTCGACCGTGGGTTTCCACTTTCGATCATCGACGTATGATGACTTATCAGATTTCTTTTCGGGGTTTGCTGCTGCAACCAAGTCAGCGATGTTGTTACGGTTGCGTTTTAGATTTGCAAAAGACATATGAGTTTCCTCGTATAAACAGTGTATTTAAATGTATGTGTGTCGGAACGTATAACCCGACATAGTATATAGTACCAAAACTATTGTGGTTTGTCAAGCGGTTAGTCAATGGGTAGTTCGTTGCCGCCGCCTTTTAGATATCTTAAACGCATAGCATCAGCTTCCAGTTTATCTTTGATTACCGGACTAATATACTTTTTTACGTCTTCAACATCAATCCCATGTTTATCACAAAGGTGGACGATAGAGTCTAAGTAATTCAAGGAAAGATCTCTTGCGGCAATTTCAATCATTCCCTGAAAACGTTTTTTAGTCATGACAAGATTTTGAATTTCTGAATCATCTTTTATTTCCATACGCGACCTATGTCCGGATAAAAAACACCCTTAGTTCGTTTTGCAATACCATCCTTGTCATATGCAAGTGCAACAGAATAGGGGGTGGCAGTTTTATCACGATTCAATCCATAAAACGTGTCTAACCATACACCATGACGTAAATAGTGTTGCATATGATTAACGTACTGTTTAGAAAACTGATCGGAGTTTTTCTTCCACGCCGCAATCCACACCTTAACCTTATCAGGATGGAGTTTATGATCTTCTTCTAGATTTGCAACAGAGGGGTGAATTAGTGGTTCATAATTCATCCGTGCACGAATTCTATCTGCATCCTTGTACATAGGGAGAAGAATTCTCTTTAGAGACTCGTTATATTCTTTTGGCATAAAACCAAGGCGAATGGCTTTCCAACCCTGTTTTGCAACACCTAACAGATAAACGTCGGGCAGTTTAGTTACATTTTCAACACCCCAACCACTAAAGTCTCTTACCCACTTTTTCATAGAGTGTAGGTATTCTTTTTCAGTGACTTCGTGGTGAACAAACTCTTCACATTCTTTAAAAGAGTGAAGCATCTGTTCTTCTGTTTGCGCCTTTTTCAAACGATCCCAATCTGGCGGCGGCACCAAAGTCTTAATTCTTTTTCGAATTACTGGTTTTTTCTTCTTCTTGCTAGGTTTAATATTGGTCTTAAACGTTGTCACTAATCTAAACTCCCATCTTCAAATTGACCACACCAATTACATGCTTTGCCTTTCTCGACGGTTAACACTATGCGTTGTTTGTCACATTCGTGTCGCCACATATCAAAAGGTCTTTCTAAGGGATTCTCTGATTCGAATATCTTATCCCAGTTCTCAGAGAACGTTTTTTGATCCACTGCCAAAGGTCTCGGCTTGCTTCCTTTCCCACTCATACTTTTTCCACCATTTCGGTATATCTCGTTTTGTCCATTTCGCGAACGAATATTTATCTTCCCAGTAAAATTGTCGATAGGACGTAAGTGAATCCCCTTCAACAATACAATGAGGATATTGTGCCATTGCAGGCGTAGGTTGTGTGAAGATTTTTTCTGAAATGTTCATAGGTGGCAATAACAGAAAATATTCTAATTTTGTTCGAGTGAGATGTTCTTTCTCATATCGATGAGTGTACTCATCGCACAGGTTTACCCACAACTCATATAACCAATTGTAGTTAGCTTGAGATTCACGAACCCATTTTGCGGATGGATGATTTACGTGACAGGCTTTATACAAATATTCATTCATGGATGCATCTGGATGAAACCATCGTTTAACATTACGTCCAGAGATAGATCGACCCATCCATTCATGACCGTCCAAAACTCGATGTGCAGTTGACATCAATTGAGCGTACTCAATAATCATTTTGACAACATGTTTGTCCACATGCTGTCGAGCGCAAATAATCGGGTCTGGATCAAGATAGAATATATTCATCTTTTCATTGCTTTGTCAAAGTACTTACCGCCGTTTTCATCAATCCAAGTTGCACCTTTATAGATCCAACTGATAATAGTATACACAATATCCCACACTAAAGCAAGCGGGACAAGAACACTCAAAAGTAAAATCTCTTTCCATTCAAATCTTTTCATTATAGTTGCTCCAAATGAACGTTTGACTTTTCTAAAAACTCTTTACCACTGCCCTTTGATGCTATGTACTCTTCATCATAGTAGACAGTATTTATGCCAGTCTGATAAATCAGTTTTGCACACTCGATACACGGCAGGTGTGTACAAAACAACGTTGCGTTTTCTCCCGACTCAGTAGACCGTGCGAGTTTGGTGATTGCATTGGCCTCTGCGTGTAGGACTTCGGGTTTGGTGCGCCACTCGCCATAGACATCCAGATCTTCGCCTCCCACATCGAAATACACACCTTCATTGGGTTTCCACTCTTCGCAGTTGTTATCCCATCCAGAAGGGGTGCCATTGTAGCCTACAGAGACGATACGATCATCCTTGACGACAACCGCACCAACTCGTTTCTTTCTTGCCGTGGACAGTTCTGCGGTCTTCTTCGCAATGCCCATATAGTAAGGTCGATACTTTTCCTTTACCATAATTACTCCTTTTCAAAAAAGTCATCAGGCGACAACTCGTTATACAATTGACACGCTTGTTCACGAAGACCTTGAGCGGTTAGATTCGCAATAGCCATTTCAATTGCATTAGACTCCGCACGACCCTTGGTATAATACCGGTAATCGTCTGCGTATGCATAGTACCAATCGTGGTGCTTCAATAATAACTCAAATTGATCAAGATCCATAAACTCCTCCTCATAAACACCCCCACACATTAGAGGGTATCCCTAATAATACCAATACGTTTTTGTTTGTTGACATTCACTGTCACTGAGTCACCGACTCGACGGCGAGGTTCACCTACAACGTCAAGATACTTCAGACGTTGGATGATGCGTTCATCATACTTGGTGAATTCGACGTAGTAGTCGTTCCAGACATATTCTGGTCTTTGATAAGCCATTACGCTACCTCCATC